>Ga0208409_1000049_pt1 | contig 50427 bp, 48 predicted proteins | sample ETNtaG_29_FD_185784 | JGI IMG/M metagenome (GOLD analysis project Ga0208409, IMG submission 185784) | Marine microbial and viral communities from oxygen minimum zone, Eastern Pacific Ocean - ETNP201406SV201 (SPAdes) (version 2) | ecosystem: Environmental > Aquatic > Marine > Oceanic ...
GCCTTTAATAAGTTATGGAGGCTCATCTATGATTATGTCAATAATTTCTTTAGCAATTTTGATGAGAATTGATATGGAAAACAGGACTAAATATGTAAAACAAAGAGATTATGTCTAAAAAAATTCTCATTATGGCAGGTGGTACTGGCGGACATATATTTCCTGCACTTGCGATTGCGAAAGAATTATCTTCACGTGGAATGGATATAGTGTGGCTTGGAAGTAAAGGCGGCATGGAAGAAAAAATCATACCAAAACATGGCTATCCAATTCATTGCATTCATTCAAGTGGCTTAAGAGGCAAAAGCCTTTTTGCATTTATTAAAGGGGTTTGCTTGTTAGCAATAGGCTTCATCCAAACTATTTCATTATTCCTAAAAAACAAACCAAACATAGTTATCGGGATGGGCGGTTATGCTTCAGGTGTTGGCGGGATTGTGGCAAAAATATTTTTTACTCGATTGGTCATCCATGAACAAAACGCTATCCCAGGAACAACTAACCGTTTACTTTCTAGAATTGCAAATAAATCTTTTCAGGCCTTTGACAATAGCTTTGATTCAAAAGTAAAAGCTGTTACTGTTGGCAATCCAATCCTGTTTCAGCCAAAAACAAAAAATTACCCAAAATCAGTAAACAACTTGCTGGTACTGGGTGGCTCATTGGGCGCCAAAAAAATAAATGAATTAATACCTTTGATCAAGACACCTCTTAATATATGGCATCAAACCGGAGACAGTCATATAGAAGCTACAAAACTTGCCTATCAAGACAGCCTTCATCTGAACGTCCATATTGAGTCATTTATAGAAAATATGGCAGAGGCTTACGTATGGGCTGATTTGGTAATTTGTCGTGCTGGCGCAATGACTATTTCTGAATTAATTGCCACAAAGAGTATAGCTATTTTGATACCTTTTCCATATGCTGTTGATGATCACCAAACTCAAAACGCTAAAAAACTGAGCGATGCTGGAGCTGGGTTGTTGCTAGACGAGTCAGATCTAGATGCCAATGAAGTTGATAACATATTGCAAAAAATGACCCCTGTTAAGCTTGAATTGATGACAAAAATTTTGGGAAAGCTTCAGACAGAGAATGCAGAAAAAGTAATTGCTGACTATCTATTAATACCTAGCCGATCAAACAGTAACTGATCATTATCAACTGTAGGATTGCCGGTTGTCAAAAGCTGGTCGCCATAAAAAATTGAGTTCGCACCTGCAAAAAAACAAAGTGCTTGCATACCCTCTCCCATCTCGAGTCTTCCGGCAGATAATCTAACTACAGATTTTGGCATCAAGATTCTTGAAACTGCGATGGTTCTAACAAATTCGCTCTCGCTAGGTGGTTCTATATTTTCAAATGGTGTACCTGGAATTGGAACCAAGAGATTAATTGGCACGCTATCAGGATGGGTTTCTAAGTTTGCTAATGATTGAAGCATTGAGGCCCGATCTGTTTGCGTTTCACCCATACCTAAAATGCCACCACTACAAACATTAATGTCAGCATTTTGAACTGCTTCAAGGGTGTCTAGTCTGTCTTGGAAGATTCTTGTAGTAACAACGTTGGTATAGTTTTCTTTCGAAGTATCTATGTTATGGTTATAGTAATCTAGGCCAGCCTCCTTTAATTTAATGGCTTGCTCTTGCGTAAGCATGCCAAGAGTAACGCAGGCTTCCATTCCTAATTCTTTGACACCTTTAATCATTGGTATGACTTTATCTAAACTCTTGTCTGTTGGGTTACGCCAAGCTGCACCCATACAAAATCTAGAGGCACCCTTCCCTTTGGCTTCTTTGGCTTGAAGCAAAACCTGTTCAACTTCCATTAACTTCTCTCTGTCAAGGCCTGTGTCATATTTGGAGCTTTGTGAGCAGTAGGAACAGTCTTCAGGACAGGCTCCAGTTTTAATATTTAATAGTGAACTTACCTGAACCTGATTGGGATCAAAAATCTCACGATGAATGCTGTGCGCCATAAAAAGAAGATCGTTAAAAGGCATATTAAACAGAGCATTAATCTCTTCTAGATTCCAGTTGTTTCGAATTTCAATCATTTTTATCTATTTAAGTGATGATTTGAATGAATTTTACCGCATGCAGATAGTGTAATTTTGACAATAAAAAGCCGCGCAATTGCGCGGCTTATATTTCTATAGCAATAGAGATTTAGCAGCTATAGTAAAGATCGAACTCAAGTGGCTGAGGCGAAGCTCTCATAGCGGTCACCTCTTGCATTTTCAATTCAATAAATGAATCAATCACTTCATCAGTGAATACGCCACCTTGCTTAAGGAATTCACGATCGTTATCTAGCTCCTCAAGCGCTATGTGAAGCATGCCACTAACCTTAGGTATTCCTGAAGTGTCAGAGTCATATAGATCTTGGTCGGCAGGCTCACCTGGATGGATTTTGTTTTTAATGCCATCAAGGCCTGCCATTAGCATTGCTGCAAACGCAAGATATGGGTTAGCCGTTGAGTCAGGGAAACGAACCTCAACACGCCTTCCTTTCGGATTTGAAACAAACGGAATACGAATCGCTGCAGAACGGTTTTTGGCCGAATAAGCTAACAATTCAGGAGCTTCAAAGCCTGGCACCAAGCGTTTGTAAGAGTTTGTAGATGAGTTTGTAAATGCATTCAATGCTCTAGCATGCTTGATAATTCCGCCAATATAAAATAGCGCTGTTTCACTTAAATCACCATAACCATCGCCATCAAATATATTGACGCCGTCTTTTGAAAGTGACTGATGAACGTGCATGCCATTACCGTTATCAACCGCTATCGGTTTAGGCATAAAGGTTGCGGTTTTGCCATAAAGATTCGCAACATTATGTACACAATATTTCAGTATTTGTGTTTCATCGGCCTTTTTTACCATTGTATTAAATAGTGCACCGATTTCACACTGTCCAGCTGTACCAACTTCATGGTGGTGGACTTCAGTTGTCACTCCCATCTCTTCGATGGCTAGACACATTTGCGAACGTAGGTCATGCAACGAGTCAACCGGAGGTACTGGGAAATAGCCTCCCTTAATGCCAGGTCGGTGACCTTTGTTACCGCCCTCCATATCTACCCCAGAATTCCAGGCAGCCTCTTCAGAGCTGATTTCGTAAAAAGCTTTGCCGAGACCAAATCCGGTATCCCATTTAACGCTATCGAAGACGAAGAACTCTGGCTCATTACCAAAGTAGGCAGTATCAGCAATGCCGCTATCTACAAGATAAGCTTCCGCACGCATTGCAAGTGAACGTGGATCTTTCACGTATCCCTTCATATCTGCAGGCTCAACAATGTTACAACGTATATTAAGCGTAGCTTCTTCGGTAAACGGATCCAGGATCGCAGTATCTGTATCTGGCATCAAAATCATGTCAGATTCGTTAATATCTTTCCAGCCAGCTATTGAGGAACCGTCAAACATTTGACCCTCTTCAAGTTTTTTGGCGTCGACTGTATGCGCAGGAACACTTACGTGTTGTTCTTTGCCTTTTGTATCGGTAAAACGAAAATCGATGAATTTAACACCCTGCTCTTCAATCGTTTTCATTACATTTTTTGCAGACATAGGTTCTCCCATTAATTAATTAGATAATAACTTTGACAGGCATTGTCATGAGGTCTGCGCCGTTGCAAACAATATGAGTTGAAACTCAAGGGCTCATTCAAGAGCATTTTTTCCAGAAATGTATTATACCTAATACTTTTTAATTGTCAGTATAAACTTTTCGTTATCTTCTTCCACACTTAGAACCTCATGACCGTGAACACGACACCACGCCGGAATGTCATGTTTGACACCGGGATCAGTGGCGTGAACTTCGACTATTTCCTCTTCTGCAATATCTGTAATCATTTGACTAAGTTTTATCACTGGCATTGGACACAGTAGCTTGGTCACATCTAATATATGATTCATTAAATCCACTCCTTGATTTGCAAATAGTCAGTGTAGAGTTTTTCTTCCTTAATACCCTTTTCGATCATCGAATTTGCTCTCCAGTTATTAAATTAATTATTATTGACGGTTCCGAGTCATACTTATTTGGAGGCAAAACAAATGAAAGGGCCTGCTTGAAATAAGTTTTCAATTCAAGCATATTAGAGGCAACTTTTTGGCCTTGTGGATTAGCGCTTGTTGAAATTAAAGCTGAGCCAGTATTTTCACAAAAAAATCGCACCAATGGCTCAGAAGTAACGCGAACTGCAACAAATTCACTGGCTCCACTAATTAAACTTGATGCAGTTTCAGATTTCGGCACTAAATATGTTGTAGGAATAGCAGTTAATTGACTAAGCTTGTTTATTAAGTCGATATCAAGATTTTCATCAATATAGGGTAATACATAGTCCACATCAGAAGTAAGTAAAATAAAACCTTTGTCAGAGTCTCTTTTTTTAAGATCAATCAATGTTTTAATCGCGCTCGGATTGTTCGCCAAACAAGCTAGACCATAAACTGTGTCTGTAGGATGAGCTATAACTCCTTCTCTTAGATAATCCAAAGCCATTATTTGTCTTTTTGATGGGTTCATTTTTTAGCTCTGGGATGGAATTCATCATAAACTTTCGATAATTCCAAAAAATCTAAGTGCGTATATACTTGGGTACTTTTGATACTTTTGTGTCCCAAAAACTCCTGAACGGACCTCAAATCATGACTAGACTGCAAAAAATGAGTTGCTGCAGCGTGTCTTAACATGTGAGGGTGCACATTGACGGAAATTCCTACTTCTATGGCTCTTACTTTGACAGTATTTTGAACCGAACGAGGGCTAATTCTGTCATCATTATTATTAACAAAGAGTGCCTCTGTATCGGTATTGGGGCGTTTAGCTAAATAAGAATTAATCGACTTTATGGCGCCACTACCGATTGGTGAAAAACGCATTTTGCCGCCTTTCCCTTTGACTCTTAGAAAGCCCTCAGATAAATCCATATCACTAATATTAAGATTTACTAGCTCCGAGACGCGGAGCCCGCATGAATACATAACCTCTATCATCGCAATTGATCTCAATTCCAGATAGTCATTGCTTTGGACTGATATTAATCTTTTAAGATCGTCAAAATCAATTGTTTTTGGTAATGAATGAGAGATTTTTGGTGACTGTATATTTTTTGCATTGTTTTCCGTCAATATCTCTTTTTTAACCAGATAATCTAAAAACCCTCTTATAGAAGAAAGATATCTTCTAATTGATTTACTAGATATAGCTTTATGACGTAACTCCATTACAAATAAATTAAGAATATCTGAGTCAATTGCACTGGTTTCAGAGATCTTGTTCTTTAGACAAAAATCAAATAAATTTGATAAATCCCGCTGATATGCTGATATTGTATTTGCTGCATAATGTCTTTCAACTCGAAGATAGGAAATATATTGCTCAATTTGGTTGATAAAGTTGCTATCTTGGTACTTGTTTTTTTTCTTTTTGACCATATCTCAACATTTTACTTAAAGATTAAAGGAAATAAGATGAGTAATAAACAAACACACGCTTTTCAAACTGAAGTATCCCAATTGCTTCACCTAATGGTGCACTCTTTATATTCGAACAAAGAAATCTTTCTAAGGGAACTTGTCTCGAATGCATCTGACGCCATAGACAGACTCAAATTTGAATCTCTTTCTGATGACTCTTTAGTTGAGGGAAAGGAAGAACTAAATATCCATATTGAAGTTGACAAAGAAGCCGGGGCTATAACCATTACGGATAATGGTATCGGCATGAACGAAAAAGAGGTTATGGATAATATTGGAACCATTGCAAACTCTGGAACTCGCAAATACCTGGAAAGTTTAGATAAGGATAAGGCCCAAGATTCGAACCTAATTGGACAGTTTGGTGTTGGATTCTATTCTGCTTTTATTGTTTCAAATACTGTTACTTTGATTAGTAGAAAAGCTGGCGATAAAAAATCCAACGGAACCAAATGGGTGTCCAAAGGTAAGGGTGAATATTCTATTGAAAAAATAGATGTTGAAAACTACGGAACTTCTATTACTCTTGACCTCAAGAAAAGCGAGAGTGAGTTCTTAGATGATTATCGAATTAGAGGAATTGTTTCCAAATATTCAGACCATATCACGGCACCCATTCTGATGAATAAAGTTTCAGACAAGGAAGACGTTATCGAATATGAAACAATCAACAAAGCTACCGCTTTTTGGACTCAAGACAAAAAGCAGCTGTCGCAACAAGATTATGACGAATTTTATAAATCATTGACATATGATTTTGAAGGGCCTTTAACTCAAATTCATAACAAATTAGAGGGAAAACTAGACTACATATCACTGCTCTTTATTCCGAAAAAAGCGCCTTTCGATATGTGGGAGCCTAAAAGAAAAGGCGGTGTAAAGCTTTACGCCAAAAGAGTGTTTATCATGGAAGGGAACGAAGATCTTCTGCCACAGTACTTGCGCTTCATTAAAGGTGTAATCGATACAGCTGATCTGTCATTAAATGTCTCTAGAGAAATCCTTCAAGGCAACAAAGTTGTTGACACCATACGAAAAGCTTCAGTTAAGCGTGTTTTGTCAGAGCTGGACAAGATGTCAAAGAATAGACCAGAAGATTACGACTTGTTCTGGAAAGAGTTCGGAATGGTAATGAAGGAAGGTGTTGTAGAAGATTTCACTAACAAAGACAAGATTGCGAATTTGCTTCGCTTTGCAACTACTAAGAGCGAGGGTGAGAATCAAACTGTTTCGCTTAAGGATTACGTTGAAAGAATGAAAAATAAGCAAAAAACAATCTACTACGTCACAGCAGAAAGCTATGACGCGGCAAAGGGCTCCCCTCATCTTGAAATATTTAAACAAAAAAACATCGAGGTATTGCTTTTATCCGATCGTGTCGATGAATGGCTTGTTGCCAATTTTGGCGAATATGAAGAACTTCCATTTAAATCAATCGCCAAAGGCGATCTTGGTGATCTAGACTCAAAAAAAGGAAAAAAGGAAAAAGAAAAAACTACTAAGGACTTTGAAAAGGTTATAACTAAGGTTCAAGAAGTTCTTAAAGACCAAGTTAAAGAAGTTAAGATCTCAAGCAGATTGAGTGAGTCACCATCCTGTTTAGTTGCCGATGAAAATGAATTGGGCAGTAATATGGAGCGCATCATGAAATCACTGGGGCAAGACATACCTGACACGAAACCAATACTCGAGATCAATCCGGCACATCCTCTGGTTGAAAAACTCAAAAAGAAAATTGATGAAGACCTTGTTAAGGTTCTATTCGACCAGGCTGTTTTGAGTGAGGGCGGTCAAATCAAAGAGCCCGCTGAATTTGTTAAACGAATGAACAAATTAATGCTTGGTTAATAAAAAGCCCGATTAAGTCGGGCTTTTTTTTATAATTGACCTGTTATTTTTTATTGTAGGGCTTTATATTTCTCAGTATCCCTCTGAGAATTGCAATCTCCTCTTGTTCTGGATAACTACGTCCAAAAAATCTTCTAAGTCGACGCATAAGTAATTCTTTGGGTCTGCCCTCTTCGAAATATTCAAGGTGTTCAAGCGCCTGCTCTAAATGTTTATAAAAACCATCAAGTTCCTCAAAGCTTGCCAACTTGTTTGTCGCATCATCAAAATCTGCCTGGACATTACTTACCAAGTTTTGATAGGCAAACACTTGTATCGCGGCAGCCACATTCAATGAAAAATAATCTTGATTTCCGGGGATTGTCATTAGAATATGGCACAAGTCCAATTCTTCGTTGGTTAAGCCTGAATTCTCGGTACCGAAGATTACCGCCACCTCTTGGTCTAAGGAAGCTATGGTTTTTTGTATTTCAAAGCATGTCTCAATAACGTCCATTTGCCTCCATTTAATGTTTCTCTGTCGAGCGCTTGCACCTATCACTAGATGCGCTCCCTCAAGCGCTTCATCTAAAGAATTGCAAACTATGGCACTTGATAAAACGTCATCGGCCCCACTTGCCCTAGCTGTTGCAGCAGCTGAAGGATAATTATTTGGTTTAACCAGATAAAGCCTTGAAAGGCACATATTCTTCATCGCTCTGGCTGCAGCCCCTAGATTACCAGGTTCGGTAGTATTGACCATGACAATCCTCACTTTATCGAAATGCGTCGAGGTATAATTCATGTCTTTAATTTGTTGACCCATTAACTATGCATCCTACCGTTAATATAGCTGTTCGTGCCGCTCGTGCAGCCGGCGATGTTATTCTGCGATACCACAATCAGATTGATCTATTAACCATAGAAAATAAGGCGGCCAACGACTTTGTCTCTGAGGTAGATAAGGCTGCAGAATATGCCATTATAAACGAGATCAAAAAGGCCTTTCCAGAACATTCAATCTTGGCGGAGGAAGGCGGCCAAATTCTGGGCGATGAAAAATTTCAATGGATAGTAGACCCTCTAGATGGAACGACAAATTATTTGCATGGATTTCCACAATATGCAATTTCAATTGCGCTTTATGAAAACAAAGTTCCATGTCATGCTGTCGTCTATGATCCCTTTAAAGAGGAGCTATTCACTGCATCAAAGGGTGAAGGAGCCTTTCTTAATGACGAAAGGATGCGCGTAACCAACTCTAGAGGACTAGAAAACACATTAATTGGCACCGGATTTCCTTTCAAACATCCTCAGCACCTAGACTGCTATCTGGCAACCTTTAAGGCTATACACCCAAAAGTATCAGGAATTCGCCGTGCAGGCTCAGCGGCGCTTGATTTGGCTTATGTCGCTGCAGGAAGATTGGATGGATTTTGGGAAATCGGACTGAATTCATGGGATATAGCTGCAGGAGTTCTTTTAATCAAAGAGTCTGGTGGGTTTATTGGCGATTTCTCTGGCAGGGATATGTATTTTGAAACAGGGAATGTAGTTGCAGGAAACACAGATGTTTTTAAAGAATTACTTAAAACAATCCACCCACATCTGAGCGAAGAATTACAGAAATAAAATATATAAACCTTAATCAGGTTTAGCAATAGTTAATTGTTGGCCATGGATGTTAGAATTCTCAGGCAACATAAGATACACAATCGCTGGACTTTTAAACTCTGGCGATGGAATTCTTGAAGAATCTTCAGCAGGATAGGCAATTCTTCTCATTTCAGTATTCATTTTCCCTGGATTAATTGTATTTACTCTGATATTTGTTTTTTCCAATTCTTCAGAAAGTGTTTTCGCAAACCCTTCAATCCCAAATTTACTAACACTATAGGCGCCCCAATAAGCTCTAGCCTCTCTTCCCACACTTGATGAGAGAAAAAGGATTCTTGCATCATCCGACTTCATTAATGCGGGTATAAGAAACTGTGTCAACATAAATGGGGCACTTAAATTGATTTGCAAAGTGGAATACCATAATCGAATATCATATTGATCAATAGGCATCATTGTGCCAAGTATTGCAGCGTTATGAATCAGTCCGTCCAGCTTTCCAAAGCTAGTGAAAATGTTATCCTGTAATTCCTGGTAATGCTCGGGAGTTGCCCCTTCTAGATCAAGCGGATAGAGGATTGGCTCATTCAAGCCCAAGTCTTGAACCTTGTCGTAGGCATATTCCAATGACCCAAGATCCCTTCCCAGCATGATAACAGTGGCTCCAGCTCTAGTGAGGTCTAGTGACGTTGCCAAACCAAAACCGCGATTAGCGCCCGTAACCAGAACAACCTTGTCTGCTAAATCATCTTTTTTGATTTTGTAACTTGCAGGAATTATCATTCACTCAATTCTTTTTTCGGTGCCACACCGAGCGACTTAATTTTTTCAGCTCTACCGATTAAATTGCCCTTCCCTGTCGAGAGCTTCTTTCGGGCTTCTGAGTAGCCATCTTTAGCTTTATCTAGATGTCCCTCTACCCTATCAAGCTCTTCAACGAATAGTGCAAGCTTGTCATACATCGCACCAGCCTGTCTTGCGATTTCTTCAGCGTTTTTGTTTTGGTTGGCAGTTTGCCACATAAAATTGACTAGCTTCAAGCTCATACTGAGCGATGACGGAGAAACCAATAGAATGTTCTTTTTAAGGGCGTCGCTATGCAAACTCTGTTTTTTGTTGTAAGCGCTCAGAAGCGCACCTTCGATAGGAATAAAAACGAATATGAAGTCAAGCGTTTTAACACCCTCCAGGTTTTCGTATTCCTTGATGCTAATGTTTTTAACTTGGTTTTCGACTGATTTAACGTGTCTTTTCAGTGCCTCTTCGTTTGCTGTATCGGCAATATAATCTTTGTAATCTTTAAGTGAAACTTTTGAGTCAATAACGATATCCTTTTCATCAGGCAAATGCAGTATTACATCAGGTTGGTATGTTTCGCCCGTTTCGCTCTTCATTTGCTTCTGGGTATCAAATTCATGGCCCTCTCTAAATCCGAAGCTTGTCAGCATTGAGCTTAATATTTCTTCACCCCAGTTGCCCTGATATTTGTTGTCATAGGTCAGTGCGTTAGTGAGTTCCTGTGCGGTTTGTTGGGTCTCCAAATTGGCCTGATGCAGGCTTTTTATTTGTTCACCTAGAGAAACCCTTTCCTTGACCTGTTCTTTGGTGATTGTCTCAATTCTTTCTCTAAAACTATTTAATTGAGATTGAAGCGGAGTTAAAAGCTCAGAGTTGTCATTTTTTAGCTTATCGCGATCCTTTTCAAGAATATCTGAGGCGAGGTTCTTAAAGTCAGTATTGACTTGTGACTTTAATTTATCGACAAATTCTAGTTTTTCTGTGTAGTTCTTTTCTTTTTCGTCTAGGGTAGTTTTCAGTTGCGCCTTGTCTATATTGAGATCGGTCAACCTTTTATGGAAGTATATATAGGCTATAACTATCCCAGCGAACAATGAAATGAAACTTAATAGAATACTGTTCATGATAAATCAGCGCTTATTTGGCAACAATAATGAATCTGCAGAAAAAGATGAACCAGCTGTCACAGTTGTTAGTAAAATTTTAGATATGCAAATAACTAAATTATAACGTTAACCCTCTGTAAAACTATGTTGTTTTTAAGATCATTACTGTACTTTATCGGCTCAATAATTAGCGTCATATTGATAAGCTCTTGCGGCATATTTTTGATCTTTTCAAGCTATGAAATGCGCTATAGAGTTCTTTCAAAATGGGCCGTATTTTGTATTTGGTGGCTAAAAATTACCTTGAATATAACAATCAAAGTGATTGGCGCAGAAAATATTAGTAAACCACCATTTGTAATCGTCTCAAACCATCAATCAACCTGGGAAACGCTTGGCTTTCAACTTATCCTGCCGCCACATACTTGGGTTTTAAAAAAAGAGCTTTTATGGATTCCAATATTTGGTTGGGCTATTTCACTAATTAAACCCATTGTTATTGACAGAGGTGACAAAATTAGAGCTATAAAGAAGGTTATAGCTCAAGGCAAAGATAGATTGAATAAAGGTATTTCTGTGGTTATTTTTCCAGAAGGAACACGACAATCTGTGAGTAAGCTAGGTGAATATCAAAATGGCGCTGTTGCGATTGCCAAGGGGTCTGGTTGTGACATACTGCCAATCTATCACAATGCCGGTAAACTCTGGCCTAAGGGCGGCTTTATTAAAAAACCCGGCGTAATAACTGTTAGCATAGGAAAACCAATCTCATCATCAAATGGCTCAACTGCAGAGATTACCAACAATATTAGAAACTGGACGTTGGAACAGTCAAGAAATATTAAATGACTTAAATATATTTGGAGTAGATAATTGACTAAACCGCAATACAAACTATTCAACGAAAATATTGCTGAGACAATTAGAAATGAAATCAGTCGACTCAGGGATGCACTGCTTTTCGGCAGCAAAGGAAAAGTTCACAAGTTTGGAAAAGTTGATATCACCTGCGATATTGCGACACTTGAGATTCTTCTATCAGATTATATTCTAGATTATAGCGAAGCAAATTCCACAGTATCAGACAGACAATTAGAAACAAGGCGAGAGTGGCATGATTATTTAACTAAAACCGAGTCGCTTAGCTATAACGAATGCCTTTTGATTCTTCTTGGTGTCAGTCCAACTTTAGCTGATCTTCTTGAGCCTAAATTGTACGAAACTACTTTAAGAGATGAAGTTAATTTGCACGAAAAACATTTAACTTTAATTTTCTTTCAAAGAAAGGAAAACCACCTGCTAAGAGAAAAGTTCGGCGCAGAAAAAATTGATACAAAAAAATTCATCGATTGGGCGTTAAAAAGTAGCCTTTTAAGTCAAAATACCAAATAAGTCTTGGCGAGTTTCTACTATAGCTTCCTTGAATATATTGCTGATTTGCGCTGGTAATCATAACTCTTTTGACGGCTAATTGGCAAAGAAGTGATGTCGTCCTCAATAAATCGATGGCGACGAAAAAAATGTCCACCATGTTTGGATAGTGCAAAAACACAATCAAGGTTCATTTTTTTTGCCTTGTTCATCAATTTATACATCAGTTTCTTTGAAATGTCAGTGTTGTGATGTGCCTTATTTACAACAAAGGCATAAATTTCACCGAATTGTTCTTTTTCGTATAATCTTAGCCCAGCGCAGGCAATTATTCGGTTTTCATAAGTGATAAAAACGAAGTCATCTAAACAGTCACTTAGATGCTCATAGCTCCTCTCTAGCAACCTCCCCTCTTCAACGAATGGTTGCATTAATTCTAATAATTGGGTGATCTTATCCAACTCTTAATTTAATTGCTATTTGAAGCGCCCTATTTTAGTCTAAAATTTATATTTTTTGCTCCTTTAGATTAGATGTCAAATAATAGAAAGTTTTCCTCTCAGGTTGTAGACGGTTATGAAAGAGCACCTTCCCGCTCTATGCTTTATCCAGTAGGTTTTAAGAAAGAAGATTTTAAAAAACCTCAGGTTGGTATAGCATCAACATGGTCCATGGTGACTCCTTGTAATATGCATATCAACAAGTTGGCAGAAGAAACAGAGATAGGTGTCAATGGAGCTGGTGGAAAGGCTGTGATTTTCAATACAATCACTATTTCAGACGGCATTTCAATGGGCTCAGAAGGGATGAAATATTCTCTTGTTTCCCGTGAAGTTATTGCCGACTCAATAGAAACAGTTGTTGGCTGCCAAGGATTCGACGGGGTAGTTGCAATCGGTGGTTGTGACAAAAACATGCCTGGCTGTATTATTGGTCTGGCTAGACTTAATCGTCCATCTGTTTTTGTTTATGGAGGAACAATACAACCTGGAAATAACCACACCGATATTGTTAGCGTCTTTGAAGCTGTCGGCAAGAGAGCCAACAATGATATAAGTGACATTGAATTGGAGCAAATAGAGTCAAAAGCGATACCTGGCGCAGGCTCTTGTGGTGGCATGTATACTGCCAACACTATGGCCTCAGCAATTGAAGCACTCGGTATGAGTCTGCCAAATTCATCCGCACAGGATGCAATATCTGATGACAAAAATAGCGACTCAAGACGAGCTGGAGAGGCTGTCTTCAATTTACTCGAAATGGACATAAAGCCAAGTGACATTATGACAAAGAAAGCTTTCGAGAACGCCATCACGGTAATCATTACCTTGGGCGGCTCAACTAATGCGGTGCTTCATTTGATTGCTATGGCTAGCGCTATTAATGTCGATTTGACTATAGATGACTTTACTAGAATTGGTGCCAAGGTGCCAGTCCTTGCAGACCTTAAGCCTTCTGGCAAATATATGATGAGTGAATTGGTTGAAATTGGTGGTACGCTACCTTTAATGAAGATGTTGCTTGATGCTGACTTGCTTCACGGAGACTGTATAACTGTGACAGGCAAAACTTTAGCAGAGAATCTTAAAAATGTAGAGCCATACGATAAAGCTCAGCAAATCATTATGCCACTAGATAATCCTATCAAACAGGATTCACATCTCAGAATTCTGCGTGGCAACTTAGCAGCTGATGGAGCTGTAGCGAAAATTACTGGAAAAGAAGGTTTAACCTTCAAAGGTAGAGCAAAAACATTTGCTTGTGAAGAGGATGCATTACAGGCCATTCTAAACGATCAGATTTCTGAAGGTGACGTGATTGTGATTCGTTATGAGGGCCCAAAAGGTGGTCCTGGAATGAGAGAAATGTTGGCGCCAACCTCAGCCGTGATGGGGAAAGGTTTGGGCGAAAAGGTTGCCCTGATCACTGATGGTAGATTCTCTGGCGGCACCCATGGCTTTGTGGTTGGTCATATAACCCCTGAAGCATTTAGTGGTGGTCCACTAGCCATCATTGAAGATGGTGACGAAATACTGATTGATGCAGAAAATAACAAACTTGAACTGCTGATTGATGATTCAGCCATTGCAAAAAGACTATCGAACTGGAAACAGCCTACTCCTCGCTACAAGAAAGGTGTTTTAGCTAAATATGCAAAACTTGTACATTCCGCATCAGAAGGAGCAATTACTGGTTAGCAAACAGTTTTTATTTTTTAACTAATCGGCCAACAAAAAACTAATCTTTCGATCATCAAGGCTAACTGACGCCACCTTGATATGAACCACATCTCCTAAACGAAAAATCTTCCCAGCTGCTTGACCTGTAAGTCTATGATGAATTTCATCATAGATATAATAATCGTCTCTTAAGTCACGAACAGCAATCATTCCTTCAATAAAAATATCGCTTAATTCAACAAAAAACCCGAAACCAGCAACACCCGAAATAACACCACTATATTCTTCGCCGACCTTATCTCTCATGTATTCACATTTAAGCCATTGTTCTACATCTCTAGTAGCGTCGTCAGCCCTTCTTTCAGTCATTGAAAAGTGCTCACCAAGCTGAATCATTTTTTTGGATGGCTTTCGGGTTTTTTTATTTATTGCGCGTTTAATTGCTCTATGCACTAATAGATCTGGATAACGACGAATCGGTGATGTAAAGTGGGTATAAAGATCAAATGCGAGCCCGAAATGACCCTCATTTAGAGGAGTATAGACAGCCTGCTTCATTGTACGCAGGACTACTGTTTTAATAATGTTTTCGTCATCCCTACCTTTGACCTGTTTTAAAATCTTGGCAAAATCTTTCGACTCTGGTTTGTCTCCTCCTGCTAAAACAAGACCAAGTGCGGATAGAAATTTTCGGGTTACTTCGATTTTTTCTTGCTTCGGCCTAGGGTGGGTACGATAAAGAAAGTCTTCATCATGTTTCTGTAGGAATTTCGCTGCTGATTGATTTGCCATTAGCATACACTCCTCAATCAATTTATGGGCATCATTCCTTTGGCGTGGGATAATGTTATCAATCTTACCCTTCTTATTAAACTGTATCAGGCTCTCAATTCTGTCAAAGTCCATTACACCGCGCTTTTGTCGAGAGATTCTAAGTGTCTTGTATAGACCATATAGAGACTCAATATTGCTGACAATGCCACTATATTTTTTCCTTAATGGGGTTTTTTTATTTTCCAGGATTTCATTTACTTGAGAGTACGTTAGTCTTGCATGAGAGAGCATAACGGCTGGATAGAATTTATAATCAATCAGTTCGCCTAAGGCATCAATATTCATCTCGCAAGTCACACACAGTCTTTCAACATTTGGGTTTAATGAACACAATCCGTTGGATATCAATTCAGGGAGCATTGGTACCACCATATGCGGGAAATATACCGAGTTTCCTCTCTCAAAGGCCTCCTCATCAAGTTTAGAGCCTTCACTTATATAGTGTGAAACGTCGGCTATAGCAACCAAAAGTTTCCAACCCTTGTTTGAAGGTTCAGCATAAACTGCATCATCAAAATCTCTCGAATCTTCACCATCAATTGTTACCAAATTAAGGCGACTGATATTGATTCGTTTTTTCTTGTCTTTGACAATAACTTTTGTTGGTAATTTGTTTGACTCTGAGATAGCAATATCACTAAATTTATTAGGGATTTGATGGCGATGAAGAGCAGAATCAATCTCAACACCTTCATCTAAATACGTGCCAAGTATCTCAACTACCCTGCCTGTAGCCTCACTTATCATTGTAGGGGATGAAAGTATTTCAACAATAACAACTTGATTGTCCTCACATCCCTTAATAAGCTCAGTGATGATAATGTTATGCTTGATTCTTTTGTCATCAACAACGACATATGGAAAATGCGTTTCAAGATGCAACCTTCCAACTACCGATTTAACAGTTTCAATAACCTCAACAATTTCGGCATCGAGTTTACTGTTAAGTAGTCTAACTTTTACCTTGTCCCCATGAAAGACAAGTTTCATCTGTTGTGTTGAAAGTCTTAAATCTTTCCCGCCTTTATCTAGAGAAACGAAACCAAAGCCCTTCGGGTTTGCTATTACAGTACCTCTTAATAAGCCCCTCTTTGAAAAGGTTCGATAAACACCTTTCTTGTTGCAGCTTAGCTGTTTATCTCTGACCATTGCTCTTAGTCTTTTCTCGAATGATCTTTTTTGCTCATCCCTTAAAGATAAAAGATCATAAAGCTGATGTTTAGTTCTGGGTTTTTTTTGTATGAAACTTAAGATATGCTCACGAGAAGGAATCGGACTTTCATATTTTTCCGCTTCGCGCTCAAAGTGTGGGTCAGACATAATGTATTAAGTATAAATCAACTTTATTATGATATTGGCTTAATCAAAAGGGCTGTTTATAATTAATGTCTCTTCACGGTCAGGACCAGTAGATAAAACATCAACAGGTAGTTGAGACAACTCCTCAATCTTTTTAATGTAGTTTTGAGCTTCAATCGGGAGGTCGTCGAAGCTATGAGTTCCAATTGTAGATTGTTGCCATCCAGGCATTTCAATATAGATTGGCTTTGCAATACCGTAGTCTTCAGCTGAAAATGGTGGTGTTTTGGTCTGCTTTCCGTTAATTTCGTAGGCCACACAAATCTTAATAGAGCTCAGCTCATCAAGTACATCGAGTTTAGTTAAGCAGATACCGCTCACAGAATTTAATTTGAAGGAGCGATTTAAGATAACCAAATCAAGCCATCCACACCTTCTCTGACGTCCTGTGGTTGCGCCAAATTCGTGACCTCTGGCGCATAATTCTCGGCCTACAGAATCACCTTTGTCAGAGGCTACGTCATATATAAGTTCTGTTGGGAATGGGCCGCCACCAACCCTTGTAGTGTAGGCCTTAACTATTCCTAAAACATAGTCAATATCACGAACACCAATACCTGACCCGGTTACCGCGCCACCAGAGGTCGTATTCGAAGATGTAACATATGGGTAGGTACCTTGGTCAATATCAAGAAGAGCCCCTTGAGCGCCTTCAAACAAGATGTTTTCGTTATTGGCCATACGAGTATAAATTTCATCAGCAACATCAATAATCATAGTCCTAATCAAGACCCCCTGTTCCAATGCCTCATCAAGTGTTTGCTGATAATCAATAGCTGCTTGATTGTAATAATTCTCGAGAATGTAGTTATGGTACTCCATAACTTGTTTTAATTTATCAGCAAAAAGTTTCTCGTCAAGCAAATCCCCTACCCTTAAACCGCGCCTTGCAACCTTATCTTCATAGGCTGGCCCTATTCCATTGCCAGTTGTTCCTATAGCCGCCTTGCCTCTTTTGGCTTCTCTGGCATTATCAAGTGCAATATGGTAAGGCAAAATTAATGGACATCCAGGACTGATACTTAAACGTGACTGAACCTCGAGGCCTGTCCCTTCCAGTTCCGTCATTTCTTTTAACAGTGCACTCATAGAGAGAACGACGCCGTGACCTATTAAGCACTGGACATTGCTTCTTAGAATTCCCGAAGGTATTAAATGCAAAACAGTTTTTTTGCCTTTAATTACAAGAGTGTGTCCTGCGTTATGGCCTCCCTGGAAGCGAACAACGGAGGCAACCTTATCAGTAATTAAATCAACGATTTTACCTTTACCCTCATCGCCCCACTGGGTACCGATTATGACAACGTTTTTTGCCATATTACTCCTTCACAGACCAATCACCATTACGGATAACAAAGTCAGATTTTATAGTCTCGCTGAAATTCTGTTTGACAGCAATCCCCTTGGCCCTTAATTCATTAATTAATTTGTTTAGGTTAGGATCTTTGTCATTGGGTGCAGTTAATAATTTAGCCTTAATAGAAAAGTTATCTTGCTGCTGAATTAAGTATTTCAAATCAAACGAGAATCCAGTAGCGGCTCTCGAAGATCCGAAGTTTTGACTCAAGCTATTGTAACGACCACCTTGAGCTAAAGCCTTGGGAAAATCTGCATGGTACGCTGCAAAAACAACCCCATCATGGTACTCATAGGCCTTTACTTCACCAAGATCAAACATTAAATTAATATTGCTATCTTTGAAAGTATTGTTTAGTTCGATTAAATCGTTAACAGAATCAGTGATTGTTTCCATATCAGAAAACAATTCAAGCGCTTTAACGAGAATACTCTCATCACCTGAAAGTGAAATTAAAGAACTAAATTTTGCCGCATTCTTTATTTCACGACTGTCCAAAAATACTGCCAAGTCAGGTAGGGATTTTCGTCTGAAAATTTCTCTTAGTATTGCAGCATCCTCGCTACTTAGTTCTGCAGATTCGCACAATGAATTGAATATTGCTGTATTGCCAAGGCTAAGAGTAAGGTTGTCAATTTTCAAAATTGCTAGAGACTCGACCATAAGTCTAATTATCTCAACATCCGCTTCAATACCTTCATAACCATAAAGTTCAGCGCCAGCCTGAATAGGCGAACGTGAGGCGTAAAAATCGTCAGCCTTGGTTTGCAGGATTGTGTTAACGTAACAATAGCGAGATACATCTTTAGGTTTTGAATTTTTTGAGTCAATTCTTGCAATCTGAGGGGTGATATCTGCATGAACGCCAACCATTTGTCCATCAGAAGAATCTAGGAATTTGAAAGTTTTCTGATCTATCGAGTCAGAATTAAGCACCAGAGATTCGATATACTCTAGCATTGGAGGTACTACAAGTTCATAGCCCCAGCTATTATATGTATCAATGAGATTACGGCGAACTGATTCAAATACAGCGGCCTGACTACCAGCGAGCTCTTCAATGCCCTCAGGTAATTGCCAATTACTCATTACTAACTAGTCCGAAGGATTAAAGTGACGGAAAAACTCAGTATCAGGATTTAGTACTAACACATCTCCTTGGTCACTAAACGATTTTTTGTATGATTCAAGGGCACGATAAAATGAATAGAATTCTGCATCCTGGCTATATGCTTTAGCATAGTTGCTAGCAGAAATTGCATCTCCTTCACCTCGAATCTTTTCAGAGTCTCGGTAAGCATTAGCTAGAATGATGGTGCGCTCTTTATCCGCAAGAGCTTGAATTCTTTCGGCTTCCTCAGCACCTTCAGAGCGATACTTGTTTGCTAACCCTTTTCTTTCCGTCTCCATGCGCCTGTAGACCGAGTTTCTTACTTCCTGAGACAACTCGATTCGCTTGATACGGACATCAATAACCTCAATTCCATATTCACCCTCAGCTATCGATTTGAGTTTGGATTTTACGCTAGCCATAATCGCTTCTCTCTGATCTGAAACAACCTCCTTTATTGTTCTTTTAGAGAATTCACTTCTAAGTGCATCCTGGTTGTTTTGGGCAAGCCTAATATTTGCTGATGCCATGGTTCCGCCAGTAGAGATATAGAATTTTTCAGTATCCACAATACGCCACTTAACATAGGAATCAACCATTACATTTTTCTTCTCAACAGTTAAAAATGACTCGGAAGCTGAATCAAGAGTTTGAATTCGATTATCAAAGAAAACAACATTGTTAACAAATGGTGTTTTAAATTTTAAACCTGGAGTCTCTACAATAGAGACGATCTCGCCTAAACGCAATTTAATCGCAACCTGAGTTTCATTAACTGTGTATAGGCTTGAGCTTAAAAGGATAGCAATTAGTGGTACTAAAACAATGATTATTTTTTTCATTATCTATTCTCCCTTGAGCGTAAAACACTGCCGTCACTGTTTAGATCTTCAGATTGATCAAAAGTATTGCTTTCGGAAGAAGACAAATTAGATGATCTTGGTCTATTAATTAGTTGATCGATTGGCAGATACATCAAAGAGTTTGAATTATCATCAACCAAAACCTTGTTTGTTGTTCCGAGTACCTCTTCTAAGGTTTCCCTATAAAGCCTTTCTTTAGTTACTTTAGGGGCCTTTAAGTATTCTTCTAGAATTTTTGTGAAGCGATAAGATTCACCTTCTGATTTAGAAACAACCTGTGATTTATAGGCCTCAGCTTCTGCAATAATTCTTTGACTTGCACCTCTAGCCTTTGGCACAATGTCATTAGCATAAGCGTTAGCTTCATTGATATATCTTTGTTCATCTTCTCGAGCCTTTACAACATCATCAAATGCCGCTTTAACCTGAATTGGAGGCTGCGCGTCTTGCATTGTCACTGCAGTGATAAGCAATCCTGTACCGTAGTCATTTAATAAACTCTGAGATCCACTTTTAACCTCCTGTGCAACTTGCTCTCGTCCAGTTGTTAAAACTAGGTCCATAATATTATCACCGACAACTTGCCTAATAATGCTTTGGACAACGTGGCTAAGGGACAATTCGGGCTGCAGGACGTTGAACAAATATGCTTTCGCGTCAGCTATCTTGAATTGAACTGCCAATTTAACGTCAACCATGTTTTCATCTCTAGTCAACATCAGTGATTCAGAGCTTACATTGCCGCTATAGTTTTGTATATTTCTAAAACCAATTTCTGTCGCTCTTATCTGTTCTACATTAACTTTGTAAACTTTCTCAATTGGAAAAGGAATATGCCAGTGTGGTCCTTGCGTGGTGGTAGCTTGGTAAGCGCCAAAACGAAGCACAACACCCTTTTCAGCAGGATCTATAATATAGATGCCAGATAATAGCCATACTAAAACCGCTAGAATCAAAAGGTATTTAAGCCCACCTCTCGCAGTTTTTGTTACACCACTGCCTCCAGTTGAACCTCTATTTGAAGAATCACCACCAAAGGTAGATTTAAATTTGTTTTTAAAGTCTTTTATGACTTCTTCTAATTCCGGAGGTGTCTGGTTGCCTCCACCCCAAGGATTTTGATTATTTTTATCGTTCCAAGCCATTAATACTCCATTTTGTTTTTGACCCACTTGAATTTCATTTCCAATTAAAGTCAATGTTAAGATATGGTCAAACATCAAAAAAACAAGCACCAAACCAGCATTTAATTATATTCTCTTACAATAATATGCCAGAAAAATTCTTATACCTATAAATTACGCATAACAAATTGTTAAAGCAAAAGATATTTTACCCAATAAAATCATTTTTTTAAAACTGATTTTGGTTAACAATTAGGAAGAAAATGTGATCATGTATTAGCTAAATATAATGATAAAATGATTCCCATTTGGTAAATTAATTTTTTCATGAAAAAACACTTATTCGTTTATTTTTTTGCCCTAAGTGCTTTTTCAATTCACGCTGACGGAGTTAATCTTGCTTGCGCTCCATATCAAACAGTTTGTGTTAACTGTCCTGAATATCAAACCCTTATTCCTATCGAGCAATTCTCTAGCGATACCGAAAGTCTTGATGTTGAAGCAGATCAAAGCGAAATCTCTCAAGATGCTAATTACCACCTAACTGGAAATGTCAAATTAAAATCTTCCTCTTATGTCCTTTCTGCCGATGATGTAGAGTTTTCCTCGTCAACCCAATCAACACATGCAAAAGGCAATGTTAAATTTCAGGATTCAACTTATCTCATAACTGGAAAAACTTTCGCGGCAAATAAGCAAAATGACGACCTTGAAGCAGTAATTGACAGCGCCAACTACCAAGAACTTGAGTCGAATGCCAACGGATCAGCTGCAAGCATTACTAAAACGGCTAACAAAGTCATATTTCGTGATGCTACATATAGTTTTTGCCCGATCAACCAGAATGACTGGCAAATTAGAGCTAAAACTATTGAAGCCAACCTAGAAAAAAATAGAGGTATTGCTGACCACGCAACAATTGTTTTTCAGGGTTTCCCGATTTTTTATTTTCCAAAATACAGCTGGGTCCTTGAAGGACGTGGATCAGGATTCCTTCCACCTGACTATGATACATATTCAGACCCTAGTAAAAAGAGTGACACCAACTATAAGAGATCTTACAGATTAAGAATTCCATACTACTTCAACCTCGCACCTGACAGAGATTTAATTCTAGCATATACCTATATGTCAAGCCGAGGCTCAGTAATAGATAACAGGTACAGACAATTAATAGATAGAAAACTAATTGGAGATGAAATGAAAGATTCTATGTTTGAAATAGAATCTGAATATCTGTTCAGGGATGATATTACAAAACTTAAGCGCTGGTTAGTTAACGCCACTACTGAGCTGGATATTAGTGACAAAACCCATATTAGCACCAAGTATAATCGTGTATCCGATGCTGAATACTTTAAAGAAATTAAGCATAGTGATACTGACTTAGAGCGACTCTTGTCTCACCTCAAAGTTACATATAAAGACCCAGAAAATCATTTCAGCAGTGCTTTATTAACTGAGGATGAACAAATTGTAAATGCAGGTGCGCCAGCATATACAAGAGCTCTAGAAGGATCAATTAGTAAAACTTTTAACACCAAAAATAAGCTACCAGTTACGGTTAGTTTAGTTAGCACCAAGTTTACACACGAGGCTCCCGGAAAAGACTCAGGAGTTAGAACTCATGGCAATGTGGGAGTCACAAAAACTCTTTCAACTAAATTCCCCGTAGTAACTACAAGAGCTAACGTTTCTAATACACATTATGAGCTAAAAAATAAAAATAACATAAATCGCACAGTTGTTGGAGCTGGAATGGACTTTGCTTTCCCTTTCATAAGTCAAAGTGAATTGTTTAATGCTCAAGTTATTCGCACAATTACTCCAAAAATTTCATACAACTACAAAGCCAAGGAGCTCCAAGGAAACATTCCAATCTTTGACACTGAAGATAAATATGACGACATAATGACATTTGCCGACCTTACCTCGGGAGAGAGATACACTGGGCTTGACAGGATAACTAACGCGAATGACGTTACGCTTAGTTTCATATCAAGCTGGGTGGCAGTAGATGCAGAAAAAGAGGATTTAGATCTTTTGAATTTTAGAATTGCTCAGACTTTTTATGCTGATGATGAAGTTGTCAGTGACACCACCAATACTAACTACGAAACTAGACTATCTCACTCTGATATCGCTGCCGGTATTGATATAGCTGTAAACCAGTTTGTTTTCAATACAGATATCCAGTTTAACCCAGATACCTCGAAGATTGTCAAAAGAACCAATGGGGTAAGCTATAAATCTAACCCAAGAAAATTTATTACTCTTGCATACAACGATAAAGGCACCAAAACATCAGGCACAATTTATGGAGCTTTCCCGCTTAACGATTCTATTCATCTATTTGGCGGTCTAGACAAAGTATTTTCAACTGGTGTAAAAAACAAAGAGACTGCAGGAATTGCTTATGAATCCTGTTGTTGGGCGACTAGACTTGTACACTTTAAAGAATATAATGGTAGTACCTACTCTTACAGCACTGGAATTGAACTAGTCTTCAAGGGCTTGGGCTCAACCTCATCGAGTATCAGAAAACATGTACAGAATAATATCCCATACTATCGAGCCGATCTTGGTGAATGAGAAGACTCCTTCTTCTCCTGTTGTTATTTCTTGTAAATACAAATATTGCAGCAAATACTGTTGTTGCAGTTGTTAACGAGGATGTAATTACACTTGACTCTGTAGAGTTGCAATTGGATGTCACTAGCACGCTTGATAAAAAGATAGAGATTGTAAGTCGGCAAATTGACTTATTACTCCAACTAAATGCGGCTAATGAACTAGGCATTGAGCCTCAAAATGAAGAGGTTAAAGGCGCACTCATGCAATTAGCTCGAAACTACAATATATCACTGGTCGAGCTCAAATCTCATCCACAATTTACATTATTTGTTGAACAAATAATTGAAACTCTTTTAGTAATCAAGTTGGAGCAATTCATAACCAAAGACTTTAAACCTGAACTTTCGGAAAATGAGATTTTACTGAATTGCAGCACTGGAAATTTTACTGGAATAAGGCAAATCAAAATTGCACAAATAATTATCTCTGAAATCCTAGATTCACCCTCTTCAAAAAGTGAACAAAAAACTGCAGTAACTGCGTTTTTAAAAAAGCTCTCAAGACACATCTCGAAAGGTGCATCTTTTGAAGCTTTTGCAAAACTGCACTCTCAACACCCTTCTTATTACAATGGCGGTCTTTCTGAATGGTTTTTTGTTAATACCCCAAACATAGAAATGTTTGACTCCCTTCAAGATGGCGAAATCTCTAAAATTTATGAAACTGAAGGAGGATGGGCAATTGCAATAAAGGTTGGTGAGAGATATATAGACCCAGACATTGAAAATTGTAAAGAACAAATAAAAAGTCAAAAATCTCAAAAATTCTATTCGCATTGGCTAAAAGAACTTCGAGATTCAGCTTATATTGAAATTTATACTGATAAACTATAAATACTAAATATTTAATTCTTGTAAATGCCTAACACTATCCATATATTTGGTTTTCATAGCCTCGAAGCGATATTAAATTCTAGCCCAGAGTTAATCCTCAACGTGTTTGTCCAGAATAGTAGACGTGATAGACGGATGCAAGACTTATTAACTAAACTTGACAATCAAAAAATTAAATACTCGTCAACCGATAAAAGCAAATTGGAAAAACTCGCAAAGGGTGAACTTCACCAAGGAGTTCTCGCAAAAATCGCCCTTCCAGCACTACCGGGGCAAGATAAACTCATTGAATATGTTAAACATTCTTCAGTTAATCCGCTCATCCTGATACTGGACTCAATACAAGACCCTAGAAACCTTGGGGCTTGCCTTAGAAGTGCAAACGCTGCTGGAGCAGATTGCGTAGTTGTTAATAAAGATCGTTCAGCCCCAATTAATGCTCTTGTTCACAAAACATCTGCAGGCGCTATCAACCAAACTAAAATATTTCAAGTCACTAACCTGGCAAGAACTATTAGGGAATTGCAAAAGAATGGAATTTGGGTTTTAGGACTAGATGGCTTGTCTAATAATTCTCTCTATAAAGCCAATCTTCGTGAATCTATTGCCCTTGTAATGGGGAGCGAAGGGAGAGGTTTAAGGAAATTAATCAAAACAAGTTGTGATGAATTAGCAAGCATTCCATTGATGGGAAATGTTGAAAGTTTAAATGTTTCAGTAGCTACTGGAATTGCACTTTTTGAAAGTATAAGACAAAGGCAAACTAATTAACAAAATGGTGACTTTCTAGTATAATTCTCTGGCTTTAGAAAAATATAAAAATGGAATTAGGTAAAGGCCCAATAGATTGGCCAACACTATTTAAGTTTGCTAAAAAAAATTTCAGTGTGATAGATGAACTCAATATTGAGGACTTACCTAGAATAAATGAAATTTCTAGCGATAATTCAGACAATATTAAAGTTAATTTTTCGTTTTACATAGAAAATAATACTACCCCTTGTCTTGATGGTGAAGTTTCATTAATAATATATCTGACTTGTCAGAGATGTTTAGAAGAATTACCAGTTAGTTTAGATCTTAATTTCAGTTTGGCTTTTGTGAAAAATGAAAGTCAGGCAGAAGAGCTTAGTAAGCATTTAGAAATTTATTTATTTGAGGGCGAGGAACTATCATTGATTGATCTAATTTCAGATGAAATATTACTTTCAATACCTATGGTTCCAAAACATAATTTAGATTGCTTGTCTTCTTTTAAAGAACATAACAATTATGAGCAAGTGAAAGAAAGTCCATTTGCCATGTTAAAAAATATAAATAAGCCTATGGAGGCAAGGAGTAAAAATGGCGGTACAAAAAAGTAGAAAAACACCTTCTAAAAGAGGTATGAGACGTTCACATAACGCATTAAAGAGCCCTGCGTTATCTGAAGATCAAGAAACAGGTGAAACTCACTTGCGACACCATATTACCGCTGATGGATACTATCGCGGTAAAAAGGTAATAGATTCAGCAATTGAAGACATCGAAGAAGTAGAATCATAAATCTACCATTATGACAATTAAGGTATCTATTGATGCCTCCGGTGGTGATTATGGTATGCCTGTCACTATCGAAGCTGGCATTAATGCACTAAGCAAATATGAAGATCTGCAAATAAATTTTGTAGGGGATAGTATAAGCATTGAAAATGAATTAAAAAAACAGCGTAAATCTAATCTTCTTAAAAACCGAATAGACATTACTCATGCATCTGAAGTAATCAATATGGATGAATCCCCCTTAAATGCTTTAAGAAAGAAAAAAGATTCGTCAATGCGCATAGCGATCAACCTTGTAAAGGAGGGTGTTGTAGATGCTTGCGTGAGCGCTGGAAATACTGGTGCTTTGATGGCAATAGCGCGTTTTGTCCTCAAAACGATTGATGGTGTCGACCGGCCAGCAATAATGTCTTCAGTTCCAACAATGACTGGACATAATCATATACTTGACCTAGGTGCAAATATTGACTCTAAGCCGGAAACTCTATTGCAATTTGCTATCATGGGCTCAATTGCTGTTCAACATACTGAAAGCATTCAAAAACCATCAATTGGACTATTGAATGTTGGAGTTGAGGATATGAAGGGTCACGAAAAAATTAAAGCAACAGCTGATTTACTTAAAGATTCATCCTTAAATTACCAAGGCTTTGTTGAGGGTGACGATATTTATAAGGGAGTGGTTGATGTCATTGTTTGTGATGGCTTTGAAGGTAATATTGCTCTAAAAGCTAGTGAAGGTGTTGCCAAGATGATTTCTCACTTTATAAAGGAATCTTTTAACAAAAACCTGCTAACAAAAATTGTTGCTATTTTTGCAAAACCAGTTTTAAAGAACTTTAAAGCTAAAGTTGATCCAGGCAAACATAATGGCGCAAGTCTTCTTGGCTTAAAGGGGGTTGTTGTAAAAAGTCATGGTAATGCTGATGCTGATTCATTTCTCGAGGCAATTAAAGAGGCCTACCTTGAAGCTCATGCTAAAATCACGGAAAAAATATCTAAACAACTCACCCAAGAGTTAAAACATCACAAATAGGACTTGTTTGATGAAAAGATTTGCTAGAATCATTGGAACTGGTAGTTATCTCCCTCCAAAAATAATTACAAATTCTGAACTTGAAAAAACACTAGATACTAGCGATGAATGGATAACTGGACGGACAGGCATCAAAGAGAGAAGAATTGTCGATGATGAAAGTACTTGTGACCTGGCCCTAGAGGCGAGCAAAAAAGCACTAGAAATGGCTGAGATAAGTGCTTCTGAGATTGATTTAATCATTCTTGCAACCGCCACTCCAGATAAAATCTTTCCTGCAACTGCGACGATGCTACAAAATAGAATTGGTGCAAATTGTCCAGCATTTGACCTCCAAGCGGTTTGCGCTGGCTTTATATTTGCCCTTACTACCGCTCAACAATATATTGAAAATGGCACATATAAAAATGTGTTAGTCGTAGGTAGTGAAACTCTCTCAAGAATTGTTGACTGGCGTGATCGTTCCACCGCTGTTCTTTTTGGTGACGGTGCAGGTGCAGTAGTATTAAGTCAAGATAGCAAAACTGGAATTAAGTTCTCAAAAATTCAAAGTGATGGCAGCTATCTATCTTCACTTCATGTTAATAATAACTATATTAACGAAACTGGCTATATTGAAATGACTGGAAATGCAGTCTATAAAATAGCTGTCAGTCAACTCTCAAATCTTGCCGAAGAAATTATTAATGTATGCAACCTAAGCTCAGATGAAATCTCATGGATGATTCCTCATCAAGCTAACATAAGAATTATCAAAGCAATTGCTAAACGAATTAATCTGCCAATTAACAAAGTTGTCCTTACCATTGAAACTCATGGCAATACATCTTCTGCTTCAATACCTCTTGCGCTTGATGTTGCGGTTCGTGATGGGAGGATAACAAAAGGTGATAAATTATTATTAGAGGGGGTTGGCGCAGGATTTAGTTGGGGTGGTCTACTGGTAGAATATTAATAATCTCTGTGCATTATTTTATTTGTTAAATCTATTAATGCTTTAGCGCTCTTACTTAACTCTCCTAGCCCTTCTATACCTTCTTCGTACAAGCCTTTATATGCCTTAATAGACTCCTCTATTCCAATTACTGAAGGGTATGTTGGTTTTCCTTTTTTTAGGTCAGAGTTCTGTCTTTTTCCTAAACATTCATCTGAACCCAAAATATCAAGAACGTCATCTTGAATCTGATAAGCAAGTCCAATTTTTTCAGAGAATGAGGACAGAATTTCAATATCTTTTTTATTAATTTGAGATTTAAGTAGGGCGCCAAATTTAACTGCGCAACCCAAAAGTGCGCCGGTTTTTTTAAGGTGTAACCTATTTAACAATTCAAGATCAGCATTCTTAGACACTACTGACAGATCTATAGATTGCCCATCCGCCATATCAAAAGCTGATCTGGCCAGCAAGTTCAGCAATTTAATTCTGGTGCTGGGAATGATATTTTCCGCACTTGCCAACACCTCAAATGCAAGCGCCTGAAGACCATCCCCTACCAATATTGCCTGAGCTTCACCAAAAATTTTATGGGATGTTGGCTGGTTATGCCTCATATCATCGTCATCCATTGCTGGAAGGTCATCATGAATCAATGAATATATGTGGATAAGCTCAACGGCAACCGCACAAGCATCAACTTGACTAGGCTCAACATCAAATAAGCTTGCAGTTGTATAAGTTAGTATCGGCCTAAATCTTTTTCCGCCAGCCAATACTGAGTAGCGCATTGACTCATTAAGAGCATTTTGCCTGGTAAGTAGTGTATTTAATAAATTATTGACGCGATTGCGATATATTTCAGATGTCATCTAAAGGTTTATCTTCTGTATAGTTATCTTCTTCACTTAAAACCGAAATTCTTTGTTCAGCGCTGCTTAGCGCGCTATGGCATTGGCGGTGAAGTTTGATGCCCTTTTCAAAATACTTAAGCGATTCTTCAAGACTTAAATCACCAGATTCCATTTTTCCTATAATTTCTTCCAGTTGACTTAGACCTTCATTAAAATCAAATTTACTACTCATCAGCACTTTCCTCTACTTCTAGATTTAATCAAAATAAAAACTGTTCATGGCATAGCTAATATTATGCCACCATAACAGTAAATAATTTGCCCAGATTTATTTTTGAATTTGAGTCCAATACTTTGCCCTATCGCTTAGTTCAGGATTAATACTTTGTGAACGAAGCACTAAAAAGTCATAAGCCATTCTAAACCTTGGATTGGCTATTAAGTCAGCTACTTTTTTTGAGCTACATTTTTCAAGTTGGTGTTGCATCATCCAGATGTCCTTTACTCGAGCTGAAAGCCATTTTGGCATTAGTACTTGCTTGACTTGCCTTCTAATTACTTCTTCTGAAGCTTGATTCATAGCGATAAAATTTGATTTATTTCTTTTCTTTAATTTATCAAAATATTTATTTTGAGAGTCCCATAAAAACACCGAAAAAAGAAAGGCTGGAGTTACAGATTTGTTGTTTTTTAGTCTTTCAGAGGTATTGTTAAGAGCTTTTTGTATAAATTTTGAATCATTTGTTTGTTGAAAAAGAAACTTAAGTAATCCTGTTTCTGATAGGCGTTCAAAAACTCTGTACGATTTTTCATTGTGAAAAAGTTTGACGCATTCATCATACAATCTAGCTGGTGGTATATTACTTAAAAGATGCTTTTTTTTTGAAATAGATTTAGATATTTCAGAGTCTAGTTTAGCTTCCAAATTAACCTCAAATCTTATCGCCCTTAACATTCTAACTGGGTCCTCTTCAAAACGATTAATTGGGTTACCAATCATACAAATTTTGCATTCATTAATTGCACTGAGTCCATCAACAAAATCAATAACTTGAAATTTGTTAGTGTCGTAATACAGAGCATTAACTGTAAAGTCACGACGAAGCACGTCCTCTTTCAAAGTACCGTAATGGTTATCTCTAACAACACCTCCTTTATTAATGTGATTATGAGGTGCACGAAATGTCGCAACTTCAATATATTTTCTAGCAGAAAACATAATATGAACTATTGGGAACCGTCTACCAATAAGCCTTGAACGTTTAAATAGTTTATGAACCTGTTCAGGTGTTGCGTTTGTAGCAATATCAAAATCTTTAGGTATTTTCCCCAATAAGAGATCTCTAATACAACCACCAACTAAATAAGCCTCAAACTTTGCTTTATGTAAGACCTTTAAGACCTTTAGTGCGTCTTTATCAATTAATTTTTTCTCAAAGTTAATCCTATGTCGTTTAGGATTCATAAAGTCACATTATCTTGTGGAGACCAACCTTTCTTTCTATGTTCAGCGACAACAGTAGTATAAATACCTCCACGAACGTTGAATATTGCTTTTAAACGCATAAAACGAGGATTAGTGGCAACAACTAAGTCATTTAATATTTGGTTTGTAACAGCCTCATGAAATGCACCCTCATTACGATAAGACCAGATATAATTTTTTAATGCTTTTAACTCAACACAATGCATATCAGCAATATATTCAAGCTCAAGAGTGGCAAAGTCTGGCTGCCCAGTCATCGGGCATAGGCATGTAAATTCAGGTATATCGATTTGAATTACAAAGTCCCTTTCGGTATTAGGATTGTCAAAAATTTCAATTATTTTGCTGGGCGAACTAGGCATGTTTTTTCTCTTTATTAATAAAAATAGACATTTTATCAAGGTAGCCAGAGTGTTTTCTATTTCTAAGTTGATAAAATATAAGTGTCAACAGTAGTACTGATAGATGGACACTCCATAGACCAATGATTGGATTAAGTTCACCACGTTCAATGCTACTTTTTGCAATTAATAGTCCATTGTTATATAGCATGAAGATGACAATACCAATCAATAGACCGATGCTTCTGCCACTTCGAGGAGATGTCTTGCCAAGCAATACACCAAGTACTGATAAAATTAACAGGCTAATAGGCGCTGAAAGACGCCATTGTAATTCAGCATTAACTAATAGCCCTTCTCTGTTAAACAACTCTAGAGTTTTGATTCCTTGAATAGCTGTATATTGAGGGACTGTATTTAGCATATCACCGGAAATTATTTGTAAATCATATTGATCAAAATTTAGAATAACTTTACTCTTATTACCAGTAATATCTTGGTATCTTGTGCCATCTTTCAAGCGTAAATAAACATTCTTAGTTTCTGGGTTAGTAAATTTAATGGCCTCGGAAGCTAAAACAATAATAGAATTTTTTTCAGATCTAGCAGAAATGAAGATTTCTTCCATATTTTGTAAAGCTTCGCTATCTGGAGTAGAAGATTCAGATGCATAAAAAACTATCTCACCATCTTTAAATTCTTCGAATTCACCTTCCTTAATAAATGTAAATTCAGATGCATTTTTGTTGGCTTCTTCAATAAGGTTCTTTTGTTGTTTTGACCATGGTACTGCAGTAGTAGTCAAGAATAATATAATAATAAAAGAAACTATAACTAAGGGTCGTAAAAAAATGATAAATTGTTTATCGCCAAGTCCTAATGAATTCATAACGATAGCTTCAGAATTTTTGTACAGCTGGGAAACTGCCAAAATGATTGCCAAGAAGAGTGACAAAGAGAATATAAATGGAAAATCTCTTGTCATATTATAGTAAGCCAGTGGCATAAGCTCTTGAATAGGGACGCCAAGTTCAATACTATCCTGTGCTATAAGTACGAATTGGTTGCCAAAAACAATAAGTCCAATTATTAGAATTACTGCAAAAAATAGAGTAACCACGATCCTTGTTATATATCTGGCTATAAGAGTACTTTGGTATTTGAAAATATTGAGGAGTGCTCTTTTCAAGATTTATTTTCCACTACAATAAGTAGTCGAATTTTATTTCTTTTGCTTCATTGAGTCAAAGAATTCGTCATTTGTTTTGGTAAATCTAAGTCTTTCAATAAGAAATTCAGCCGCTTCGACGGTGTCCATTGGGTGGAGAATTTTTCGCAATATCCACATTTTTTGAAGCTCCTGTTCTTCTGTAATGAGTTCTTCACGACGTGTTCCAGATGCATTAATGTTGATAGCTGGAAATATTCTTTTTTCAGAAAGTCTTCTTTCAAGATGAAGTTCCATATTTCCAGTACCTTTGAATTCCTGGTAAATAACTTCATCCATCTTGGAGCCTGTGTCAACTAATGCTGTAGCGATAATTGTAATACTTCCACCATTTTCAATATTTCGTGCTGCACCAAAAAATCGTTTCGGTCTTTGCAATGCATTGGCATCAACGCCACCAGTTAAAACTTTGCCCGAAGAAGGCGCTACTGTATTGTATGCCCTTGCTAGACGAGTAATTGAGTCGAGCAGGATGATTACGTCTTTGCCCTGTTCTGCCCTTCTTTTAGCCTTTTCAATTACAATTTCAGCTACCTGGACATGCCTTTTTGCGGGCTCATCAAAAGTAGAAGATATTACCTCTCCCCTAACTGTTCGTTCCATTTCTGTGACTTCTTCGGGTCTTTCATCTATAAGCAAAACAATTAATTCACATTCTGGATGATTTACAGCAATTGATGACGCAATGTTTTGCATAATCATTGTTTTGCCAGCCTTTGGTGGCGCTACAAGCAAACCTCTTTGGCCTTTACCAAATGGTGCAACAAGGTCAATAACTCTTGCAGTTATGTCTTCAGTACCACCGCTGCCTAATTCCAAAGCAAGTCTTGAGTCAGGATGAAGAGGTGTTAATGATGAAAATGGGACACGATTTCTAATGTTTTCAGGCTGATCCTCATTAACCTCCATCACTTTTACTAGGGCAAAATATTTTTCGCCTTTTTTCGGCGCACGAATCTTTCCAGTAACTAAATCCCCAGTTGATAAATTAAAACGTCTAATTTGATTAGGCGAGACATAAATGTCGTCAGGACCAGAGACATAAGAGTCATTTGATGAACGCAGAAAACCGTAACCTTCCTGCAGGATATCTAAAACTCCGTCACCTAATACCTCTTCGTCATTTTCCGCTTTGTATTTTAGTATGGCAAAGATAAGTGTTTGTTTTTTTGCTCTTGAGATGTTTTCTATTCCAAGGCTTTGGGCGAGCTTTAAAAGTTCACCTGGTGACTTGCCTTTAAGTTCTGATATTTTCATACGGTTAAATTTTTATAGGTTTTATGATAGTTTGACATGTTGAGTTTTAATAACTCATTTTGAGAAAAGTTTTCTAAAAAAAAATATTTTTAGTGATATTGCTTTATAAGTAATTATTATTAAATATTTGAATCCAAAAAGGCGCTCAAATTAGTTTTAGATAGAACGCCAACCTTTGTCGCTTCAACAATTCCATCTTTAAATAATAGCATTGTCGGAATGCCTCTAATTCCATATTTAGGTGGTATTTGAGTATTCTCGTCCACATTGACCTTTGCGATAGTGATACGGTCATCGTACTCATTTGCAATTTCATCGAGTATTGGCGATAACACTTTACAGGGGCCACACCATTCAGCCCAAAAATCTACTAATACAGGTTTCGATGAATTTACAACTTCTTTCTCAAAAGACGCATCGCTGACTACTTTTATTTTGTCGTTCATTTACTTAAATGGGAAGAAACTCAGAAATAGAGAATTCTGGTTACATTATAACAGTTATTTGATATAAATCTATTTTTTTATGTTGTTCCATTAGTTTATATATTAAGACTCAAATGTTCATTTATACAATTATTACTAATATCAATGGTATTGTAATAAATGATAATGCGACCTGAATAGAAATAATTCTTGCCATTAACTTCGTTTCTCCGACCAATTGACGAGCTAAAGCGAAAGAAGATACGGCTGTAGGTACTGAAGCAAATATAACTGCCACAATCATCTCGAGTTGACTAAGCTTTAGATAACTGGCAGCTAGATAAACTATCAAAGGAAAAATTGCAAGCTTAAGAATTATCGAAATAATGGCGGGTAATATTTCAAACTTAAGTTCCCTAAGTTCAAATAAAGCTCTAGTTAGTATTATTTATTGAATAATTTAGTACTATATTATGAATGATTTTCAATAAAATCAATCGCCATTTTGAGTCTTGAAAGAGTTCTATCCTTGCCAACCAATTGTGCACTTTTATCAATACTGCCAGACTTTCCATTACCACTTAGAGCCAACCTAAACGGCTGACCAACTTCAGCAAAACCAATATTTCGGTTTTCACATATTTTCATTATCACATTATGAATTTTCTCTGCAGTCCATGAATCTAACGCCTCTAATCCACTATGCAAGCTCTCAAGTATTGGTCTGCACTTGGTCTGGAAAACATTTTTCGCAAGATCTGAATCGAAAGAGTCAAAATCTTGATAAAACATAGCACAGTTATTGGCCATCTCGGTTAATGTCTTTGATCGATCCCTTAGGTTTTCGACAACATCTTCAATATTTGGACCATTATTTGTGTTTATTGATTGACTGTCTAGATGATATTTAAGATGATTTAATAGTTCGTTAATTTCTGTTGTTTTTATGTAGTTCTGGTTTAACCAGATAAGTTTGTCTTTATTGAAGCTTGATGGCGCCTTATTTATGTCCTTAAGGTCGAACAGATCGATCATTTCGCTAATAGAAAACAATTCTTGATCACCATGCGACCAACCCAACCGAACTATGTAGTTTAACAAAGCATTTGGTAAATAGCCTTCATCTCTATAAGATAATATATTTACAGCGCCATGTCTTTTTGATAATCGCGCCCCATCAACGCCAAGAATCATGGGGACATGCGCAAAACTCGGAAGATTCCAACCCAAAGCTTTATACAAGTTTATTTGTTTTGGGGTGTTATTGATATGGTCGTCCCCTCGAATCACAAAATCTATGCCCATATCATGATCGTCGACAACCACTGTCAAATTATATGTTGGCGAACCATCGGCTCTGGCAATAATTAGATCGTCCAGCTCACTATTGGCAAATTCGATGTTGCCCTTAACACAATCTTCAAAAAGAACAACTTTGTCATCAGGATTGAGAAATCGAACAACCCCGTCAGTGAGATTTTTTTGCCTACAGTAGCCATCATATTTAGGTTTTTCACCCTTTTTCATCAAATCTTCACGAAGGTTGTCTAGGCGTTGTTTAGAACAATTACAGAAATAAGCCTTACCACTATTAATAAGCGATGAAATTACAGCTTGATAGCGCTCAATCCTATCACTTTGAAATATTGGACCTTTGTCATAGTCCAAACCTAGCCACTCCATACCTTGCAAAATAACTTCTACAGATTCTTTTGTGGAGCGTTCTTTGTCTGTATCTTCAATTCGGAGTATGAATTTCCCTTGATTTTTTTTAGCCCAAAGCCAAGCAAAAAGTGCTGTTCTGGCGCCGCCAATATGTAAATATCCAGTAGGCGAAGGAGCGAATCGTGATTTCATTATTTATATAAATTCCGTTTATAATAGTTAACTAATGATTGCTGCAATTTATAGCTCTATAGAGTTTCTATATGGCTCTAATTATAAATGCTTATTTTATCCATACAACAATTCAAATGAAGTGATAATTTTACACTGTTATAATTATTTACCAACATGCAAATAAGCTGGTCAATTAATGAAATTCACACAACAGAATGCCAATCAAAATAGTGTCGTTTCGGTTGATGATTTTGAGATTAAGCTTTCACATACCGAACTTAAAACACCGTGCTATATTTCTGCAAATCAATTTAAAGAAATATCAATGCCTGCACTTGATTTAATAACCAAGGAATCAATATTTCCATTTATGGCTAAAAAGCCTGTTGATTTGCTCATTATTGGTACCGGCAAAAGCACAAAATTTCTCTCACCTGAACTACAAACAGAATTATCCGAAATAGGCCTGAATATTGAATGCATGAACAATATTTCTGCTTGTAGCAGTTTCAACTTGTTGCTCGCCGATGCAAGATCTGTGGGTCTACTGATTCTATGATCTCTTCTATAGTTAAACATTCCAAGGCTTTCTATAGATATTTCAAAATTGATATACCTCTATTTATTCTGATTATTATTCTTGTTGCTTTTGGTTTACTTATACTTTATAGCAGTTCTGGCGAATCTATTGATCTAGTTTATCGTCAATTAACTCGTCTCGCTATAGCAATAGGAGTAATGATTGTTGTATCACAAATACCACCACTATATCTAAATAGAGCTGCCCCAGCCTTGATTACCATAGGTATTTTCTTATTAATCCTGGTTTTACTTTTTGGCAGTAGCGGAGGCGGAGCACAGAGATGGCTAGACTTGGGCTTTATTAAATTTCAACCCTCAGAAATGATGAAAATTATTATACCCATCTCAATAGCGTCAATATTGAGCGAAAGAACACTTCCTCCTGCAGCCATAACAAGTCTAAAATCAATCACAGTAATTATAATCGTTGTTTCGCTTATAGCTTTGCAGCCAGATCTTGGCACTTCTCTTCTAATTGGTGCTTCAGGAATTTACGTGTTGTTTTTCTCAGGAGTTAACATTCGCCTAGTGAAAAGTACTTGGCTAAACTTAGGTCTTATTCTAGCAATACTAAGTGGCTCACTCTATGTTGCCTGGAATTACTTACTAATGCCTTACCAACAAAAGCGAATCATCACTTTATTCAATCCAGAATCTGACCCTTTGGGCTCTGGCTACCACATCATGCAATCAAAAATTGCAATCGGTTCTGGCGGTCTTACGGGCAAGGGTCTCAATCAAGGTTCGCAATCTCAGCTCAACTTCGTACCAGAATCATCAACTGACTTTATTTTTTCAGTTCTTGCAGAGGAGACTGGGTTTATTGGAGTTCTTTTTTTACTATTTATCTACCTGCTGATTATCTATCGCTGTATGGATCTTTCAATGCGATGCGAAGATAATTTCTCAAGGCTATTAGGTGCAAGCCTTACTTTCATCTTTTTTACCTATGTTTTTGTAAATATTGCTATGGTTTCAGGCCTACTTCCTGTGGTCGGCGTTCCCTTGCCGCTGATAAGCTACGGCGGGTCATCTTTGCTTACCTTGATGACTAGTCTTGGAATTATTATGTCGATCTATAAACATAAAACGCCTCGCTATATAAAATAAGCAATATTCTATTTCAAAAATACTTTTTATTTGGCTAATACATAATCACTGTTAGTTTATCGATGATTTCTATTTATAACTTCTTCAAGAGTTTTCGAAACCTTTATAAGATTTCTCGTTATAATCATCTTATTCGCTAAACTGTTGGCTTGTTTTTTCTTTCTCATAGGACTAATAATCAACTTAATTTAATTAAACATAAGAAACAATTCTATGAAATTATTTTCAACTATTAAGCCCCTAAAACTCCTTGCCATAATCATTTTAAGCTTCGATGCGAATGCTGATGAGCCGCGCTTCTATATACCGGATGCCCCAGAAATTGGCGCTGCCTCCTATGTAGTTATGGACCATAATTCTGGACAAATCATAGCATCAAACAATGAAAACGAAAGAAGATCTCCAGCAAGCCTAACAAAATTAATGACATCGTATGTGGTCTTTCAGCGCATTAAAGAAGAATTTATTAGTCTGGACGATGAGGTAAAGATAAGCGAAAAAGCTTGGAAAACTGGAGGATCAAAAAGCTTCATCGAGGTTGGCAATAATATCAAACTTGAAATACTACTTAAGGGCATGATTATTCAGTCTGGAAACGATGCTTCTGTTGCCATTGCTGAACATATTGCTGGCTCTGAAGGCACCTTTGTGCTCTTTATGAATGATTATGCACAGCAACTAGGAATGCTTAATAGTCGCTTTGAAAACTCTTCAGGACTGCCACAGGACGATCAATACACCACAGCTAAAGATATAGCGCTACTTTCCTCAGCAATGATTCGTGATTTTCCCGAGTTTTATAAATGGTATAGCGAAAAGGAATTTACATACAACAATATCAAGCAAACCAACCGTAACAAGCTTTTATGGAAAGATAGCACCGTTGACGGACTAAAAACTGGCTGGACTGAGAAAGCTGGCTACTGCCTTGTAGTGAGCGCTAATAGAGTGGGCATGAGACTTATTTCTGTAGTTCTTGGTTCAGAAAATTCTTCAATTCGGCTAACTGAAACTGAAAAGCTTTTGGATTATGGCTTCCGTTTCTTTGAGACCCAGTCAATAGATGAAGTTTCCCAGGAAGTGCCTGTTTATAAGTCAGAAAAAAGCAATATAAGAGTAGGCGTCGAGAGGTCATCATACCTCACCTTGTCTCGGAATCAATTTAAGTACATTACCCAAACAATCAATCTTGACGAAACACTAATAGCACCTATAGTGCAAGGCGAAAGGGTTGGCGAGCTTGTTCTAAGCTTTAACAATGAAGTCTTGGCAAAATTCCCATTAATCGCTCTTGAAGAAGCACCCGAGGCTGGCTTCTTTGCTAGAATAATTGACACCATTAAATTGCTCTTCTGACAACTCAATGGTCTACCTTAACGGTAACTTCATACCCAAAAATAAGGCGTGTGTTTCTGTCATGGACAGAGGCTTTCTGTTCGGTGATGGTGTGTATGAAGTTTTTCCTATTTACGGAAAAATAATAGTTGGAGAAGAGTTGCATCTTAGGCGCCTCCAAGAAGGACTAGACACTATAAACATTATCAATCCGCACAGTAATGAAAACTGGAGCCAGCTTATAAGAGATTTAATTTCATATCATCAAGATTATCAAAATCAATCAGTATATCTACAAATTACTAGAGGCTGTGATAATGATAGAAAGCACACACATAGCGATTTAACTCCAACTGTCTACATGCAATCAACTCCATTTGTCAGTAAGTCAAAAAATGACTTACTAAGAGGTTCGTCTGCAATTACTCGAGATGACATCCGTTGGAACCAATGCAATACCAAGTCCATCTCACTGCTAGCCAACATAATGTATGCTCAGGAAGCTAATAATCATCAAGCTGAAGAGACCATCCTGTGTCGCAATGGAGTTATAACTGAATGCTCTAGTTCAAACATATTCATTGTCAGTAATGGTTGCATTTATACGCACCCAGAAGGTTCGCATATATTGTCAGGAGTTACCAGAAAAATTGTTCTAAATTGCGCTAACGATTGTCAAATATTGGCAAAAGAGAAAACATTTACAAAACAAGAATTAATGCAAGCTGACGAGGCCTGGATTACTAGTTCTACTCGAGAGATTATGCCAATAACTTCAATCGATGGAATTTTGATTAATGGCGGCAAAATTGGCAACATCTGGACACTTATATATGATCGCTACCAAGAATTAAAAAATATCAATTGAGTGTTAACTTATATTGCTTTATTTAGTATTAAAAAAAATTGCAATAACCAAATCTAGTAAAATATGTATGTGGTGTCGAGAGTATTCCGACAATGAATGGTTATGAACCCCGCCAGGCCCGGAAGGGAGCAACGGTAATAATTTTTTTGTGTGTTGGATTTTATTCTTGGCACTACACTATTTGTAACCTTAATTAGCCCTTTTGAATGAGCGAAAATTACCAAGTTTTAGCGAGAAAATATAGACCCCATTTGTTTGAAGAGATGGTCGGCCAATCGCACACAATTAAAACACTTGTCAATGCTCTAAATAGTAATAACCTGCATCATGGCTTTATATTTACTGGAACCAGAGGAGTTGGAAAAACCACTATTGCACGAATCTTTGCTAAATCAGTCAACTGTGAAAAAGGCGTTAGTGCAAAACCCTGTGGCAAGTGTGAGACTTGCATTGAAATTGATAAAGGGCAATCTGTCGACCTAATTGAACTTGATGCCGCATCTCACACTGGGGTAGATCATATGCGCGAGATTCTTGAAAATGCGCAATACATGCCCACAAAAGACCGCTTTAAGGTTTACCTCATCGACGAAGTTCATATGCTCTCAAAAAGTAGCTTTAACGCCCTGCTTAAAACCCTAGAGGAGCCGCCAAGCCATATAAAGTTTTTATTAGCAACTACAGACCCACAAAAGCTTCCAATTACGGTCCTCTCTCGTTGCCTGCAATTTAACTTAAACAAACTCACGCATGATGAAATTCTTGCACAGCTTAAATTCATTATGAACTCTGAAAAGCTTAAATTTGAAGAGTCGGCTCTGTCGAAAATCGCTGCATTCGGCAACGGCTCAATGAGGGATGCTCTTAGCCTCCTAGACCAGTCTATTTCGTTCGGCAATGGTAGTGTTACGGATAAAGATATCAAGGCAATGCTTGGGCTCGTTCATCACGACGACATCGTCAAGCTTACCAGTCTGATTATAGAAAGAAAGGCTGACGAAGTTATCTCATTTGTCAATGAACTCGCTCATCGAGGCGAAAACCTCTCCAACACACTCAAAGACTTAACTTCGCTTATCCATCAAATCTCTATCGCGCAAATGCTGCCACAAAACAAGCAATCCAGTGTCAAAGTCACTGCCCTTGCAGAAAAAATTTGCTTACAAGATTTGCAACTCTTTTACCAAATAGCAATCAATGGTCTGAAAGACCTTGGCTTTGCGCCTAGCGAACAAATCGGCCTTGAAATGACTCTACTTCGAATGATCGCATTTCATTCCGAATTCAATTTGGAAAAAAAAACACTAAAAATTGACGTCAACCCAAAAGACAACAAAAAAACTATTTCTGCCGCAAAATCAATTAACCTTGAGCCCGCCAAAAAAGAAAAAAGACATCCAAAAAAAGACAACGCCGTCTGTAATTCAGACAACAAGCATAAATTAAATGTAAATAGTTTAAGCGGTCAGATTGACTGGGAAAGAGTTATCCAGGTATTGCCTTTTAATGGTGCATCAAAGACACTCGTAAAAAACACATTATTTGTTAGCCGCAAAGACGGAGAATTAACCCTTACCCTAGATAAACAATACAGCAACTTACTAACAAGTAGAACACAAAAATCAATCGAAAAGATATTATTTGAACACTTCGATATAATGACTTTATTGATTGAAATTGACCAAATTGAAGATCAAACTTTGTCACAAAAAGAGACGATTAAAATGAGGCAAATAAAGGATGAAACTGAACAACAATTTCTAAACGATGAGGGTGTCAAAGTACTACAAGAGGCATTCAATGTTAAGGCAGATGTAAAATCAATTAAACCTTTATAAGGAGAAACATATATGTTTAAAGGCGGTATGGCTGGTATGCTACAAAAAGCTAAGCAAATGCAAGAAGATATGAAAATTGCGCAGCAGGAGATTAAACTGATTTCTTGCCATGGAACAGCGGCATCCGGAGCGGTCAAGGTCTGCCTTAGTGGTCACTATCAGACAACTAGTATTGAGATCGACGATAGCTTGTTGGATGACAAGAAGCTGTTAGAGGATCTGATAATGACTGCCTACAATGACGCCTCTAAACAAGTTAAAGAGAAGAGCGATGAAAAACTCAAAAAAGCAACAGGCGGAATCGATCTGTCTCTTTAACCTTTTACGAAAAATATATTTATGATTGAAAAACTGAATAAGGCTTTCACTATACTTCCCGGTGTTGGCACAAAAAGCGCTCAACGCTTTATCTATCACCTACTTGAAAGAGATAGGCAAGGTGGGCTAGAACTTGCAAAAGCGCTTGTTGAGGCGATGGAAAACGTTAATAATTGCAAAAGATGTCGCACACTCACAGAAAAGGAGCTTTGCGATATCTGCGCTAATGATGTTCGGGACAATACACAGATATGCATTGTAGAGACTCCCGCCGATATTTATGCGATAGAAAAAAGTGGCGCCTATTCGGGCAAATATTTTGTCTTGAGTGGCTACCTATCTCCGATCGACGGTATAGGTGTAGCGGAACTCGGGCTTGACGAGCTCGAGAAGCTACTCAAGGATCATCAGGTCAATGAAATCATTCTTGCAACAAATGCCACAATTGAGGGAGAGGTTACTGCCCATTATATTAATAGCTTAGCAAAAAAATTCAACATAAATACTACAAGAATAGCGCACGGAATTCCACTCGGAGGTGAACTAGAATATACTGATATTAATACAATTGCTCACGCACTGTCCGGTCGAAAACAGTACGACTAATCTAAGTAAAACCACATTAGAATAATATCCTTACTCCAGCTATATATTGATGAAAGTAAACGATAGGGATATATGCTATCACACCCAAACCAATAAAAATAATATCGTTCCTTATCGGATAAGAGACATTTGTTGTTTTAGTAATATTTTGTGTAAACATCATATCAACTAAACAATATAGAGCAAAAGAGCAAAATAATAGCGTTGATCGTAGGTCACCGTTAGCAAGTAAATGTGCAAAAGCCCAGATAAATATCCCCACAAACATAGGGTGCTTAAATTTTTGAAAAAAATTTGTTCTACCACTGCCCGGCATAAGAAAAATTACAGCTATAGGCATCAAAACAAAAGCCAATTCCTGGCTATATGGAAAAGGACTCCACAACGCGGTAGTATCAGCTGTTTGAAAACCATAAACAATAACAATAAGGCCAAACAATGCCAGCAAAGAAAATAAGCCGCTATATAAGGCCTCACCTAGACGATTAACCAGTAAAGGTTTGGCTGGGGTAATTGGAACTATATGAACTCCAAAAAAACACACTAAGCCAATAATAAATAATTTCATCTCTAATAATTCACTTAATCTATACCAAAAACGAGAATACTATACCTTATCCTCGTTAAAAAAAGTTCATTCTAGACCATATTGTTTATTCCAGTAATTATGCTATTTAATAAACTTTTTGCTCACCCTTAATAAAACAAAGTAGAAGTTAAATTATTGATAGTTATTGTATAATGTTACAGTTTTATCCGACATCGCGACAACATGGAAAAAACATACATTCCTGAACAAATTGAAGCAAAATATCGCGATGTATGGGAACAAGGCGATTTCTTTTCTTCGAAATCTATCGGTACTAGTCAGAATATATTCAGCATAGCCCTCCCACCCCCAAATGTTACGGGCAGCTTACATATGGGGCATGCATTTCAACACACCATCATGGACATCTTGACACGATACCATCGAGCTATAGGTGATCAAACCTTATGGCAGCCCGGAACCGACCATGCCGGCATAGCAACACAAATGGTAGTCGAAAGACAACTGGAAAGAGAAAATATAACTCGTCACGACCTTGGAAGAGAGAAATTCATTGAAAAAATTTGGGATTGGAAAAATAAGTCCGGCGGCACAATTACATCACAAATGCGACGCCTTGGAACCTCAGTAGATTGGCAAAGAGAGAGATTCACGATGGATGAGAAACTCTCAGATGCGGTACAAAAAGTTTTTATTGATCTCTACAACGAAGGATTAATATATCGCGGTAAAAGATTAGTTAATTGGGACCCTGTTCTATTAACAGCAGTGTCTGACTTAGAAGTCATAAGCACTGAAGAGGCTGGCTCACTATGGCATCTGCGCTATCCAATAGCCGACTCCAACGAAGTTTTGATTGTTGCCACAACTAGACCCGAAACAATGCTTGGCGATAGCGCCGTTGCGGTTCACCCTGATGACACAAGATATCAACATTTAATCGGCAAAAAAGTAAATTTACCACTTGCTAATCGACAAATCCCTATCATAACAGATGAATATGTAGATATGGAGTTTGGCACTGGTTGCGTCAAGATTACCCCTGCACATGACTTTAATGACTACGATGTAGGCTTAAGACATAACCTCGAAATGATCAACATCTTTACAGATGATGCAAAAATAAATAATCTTGCCCCTAAAGATTATCAAAATCTAGACCGCTTTGAGGCTCGGAAACAAATTGTAATAGATCTAGAAAAGCTTGATTTAATCGAAAAGATAGACCCTCACACTTCGATGATCCCTAGAGGTGATCGTACAAACAGCGTAATTGAACCATACATGACTGACCAATGGTTTGTCAAAATTGAGTCCTTAGCGAAACCTGCGATCGATGCTGTCAAGAATGGTGATATTCGTTTTGTTCCGAACAATTGGGAAAAGACCTATTACAATTGGATGGAAAATATTGATGACTGGTGTATTTCTAGACAGATTTGGTGGGGTCACAGGATACCTGCATGGTATGACGAAGCGGGTAAGATTTATGTAGCAAATAGTCTTAAAGAAGCCCAAAAACAAGCTGGTAAGGATGCTAAATTAACCCAAGATGAAGATGTACTAGATACATGGTTCTCCGCTGCTTTATGGCCTTTCTCAACCTTAGATTGGCCGGAAAAGACACCTGAACTGGCGCTCTTTTATCCTACAAGTGTTCTAGTTACTGGTTTTGATATCATTTTCTTTTGGGTAGCCAGAATGATTATGTTTGGGCTAAAGTTTGCTGATGATGTGCCATTTAAAGATATCTATATTACTGGCCTAATAAAGGATGGGCATGGTCAAAAAATGAGCAAATCCAAGGGTAATGTTTTAGACCCTATCGACCTAATTGACGGTATTGCATTAGAAGATTTACTTGAAAAAAGAACACAAGGCATGATGCGGCCAGAGATAGCCTCAAAGATTAAAAAGCAAACAGAAAAAGAATTTCCAAACGGAATACCGTCATTTGGTACAGATGCACTTAGGTTTACCTTTGCAGCCTTGGCTTCTTTTGGTCGTGATATTAAGTTTGATTTAAAGCGTGTAGAGGGTTATAGAAATTTCTGTAACAAACTTTGGAATGCTTCGCGCTTTGTGCTGATGAAGATTGAGGATAAATCAATCAATTTTGAAGCGGATATATCTACTCCAGATAAATGGATATTGTCTCGACTCCAACATACAAAAAGTAGTGTTGAAAAACATTTGACAGACTACCGTCTAGACTTAATGAGTCAGACTCTATATGAATTCGTATGGCATGATTATTGTGACTGGTATCTAGAACTCGCTAAACCTCTACTTAGTAATGAAAAAACAAAACCTGGCACCCAAGCTACACTAATCAAAGTCTTGTCAGAAATTTTAACCTTGCTGCACCCAGTCATACCTTTCATTACAGAAGAGATCTTCGATCAATGCAGAGATTTCACTAATGACGCCTCTGAAAGACTTGTAGTCAAACCTTTCTCTGTCGTTGATGAAACATTATATTGCACAGCTGCTGAATCTGAAATTGCCTGGCTACAAGAATTCATTCTAGGAACCCGTCAAATTAGAGGTGAAATGAATATCGCACCGGGAAAAGCACTACCCTGCTTCATTCAAAATCTCAACGCTCAAGATGAAAAGTTTGTCAGCAACAACTTGTCAATACTTTTAACGCTCGGTAAGCTGAAGAATATAACTCAACTTAAGATAAATGAACCAGCCCCCGAATCTGCCACCACACTTGTTGGTGATATGAAGGTCCTTATACCGTTGGCAGGATTGATAGACAAGAAACAGGAAATTACAAGATTAAACAAAGAAATTCAAAAGTTAACCATACAGCAGAAACAATTCTCAGGCAAACTAAGTAATGAAAAGTTCATTTCAGCTGCACCTGCAGTAGTAGTTGAAAAGGAACGTCAAAAACTTGTGACGGTTGAACAGACCTTGGATAACTTAAAATTACAACTAGATAAAATATCTGCTCTATGAAATTACAAACTAATTTAGCGTTGATTTTAATATTCTTGGCCTCATCAGTTAATGCCGAAACGTTCGTCTATATTACTGATCAAGTAGACATACCTATCAGATCTGAAAAGTCATTAGGCAACACCATTATTAGACTTTTGCCTTCAGGTACCAAGCTCTCGCTACTACAAATCACCGAGGATGGTTGGACAGAAGTTAAATATCAGGACACTATCGGATGGATTAGTTCAAGATATCTTAGCAACAACATGTCAGCGCGTGAAGAGTTGAAACAGGCTAACACTGTAATCAATGAAAACCAACTTTTAGTCACTAAATATGAAACTGAATTGAAAGAACTAAATAAACAATTACTAATACTAAACAATAAGAATAAGGAATTGGTAATTAAGAGTTCAAAATCAGAAGCAGAAAAAAACCATATAGAGCAGATTTATCAAGATGCGCTCAAGCTAGAGCATGAAAATGAGAAGCTAAACCAAGAACAGCTACAACTGAAAACTGAACTTCAGTTGGCTCAAAATAACAGTCAAATAGAGCGAGATACAAGCCAAAGAAACTGGTTTATTGTTGGTGCACTGGTTCTGTTTTTTGGGATAGTTATTGGCTTTATTATGCCAAAAAAGCTCAACCGTAGAACCTATTAGATCAACAAGGGAGGATATTATGAATTTAACTAAAAAAGCACTTACTTTTGATGACATTCTGCTAGTGCCGGCACACTCAACAATACTACCTAAAGAGGTAGACCTGTCAACCCAATTGACTAAGAATATTCGCTTGCAAACACCAATAATTTCAGCCGCTATGGATACTGTAACTGAAGCCAACCTTGCAATAGCAATTGCGCAGGAGGGAGGTATTGGCATTATTCATAAAAATATGTCAGCAGAATCTCAGGCAAAAGAGGTTAGAAAGGTTAAACGATTTGAATCTGGAATCATAAAAGATCCAATCACTATTACACCAAAAGCGACAATCCAGAATGTATTCGACCTACAGGCTCAACATGGAATCTCTGCCCTGCCTGTTGTACTGAAAAATGTTGTGGTCGGCCTGATTACAAGCCGAGACGTTTTGTTTGAAACTCGCCTTGACGCTTTAGTTGAAAGCGTCATGACACCACAAAACAAATTAGTCACTGTCACTGAAGGGACGTCGATGGAAAAGGTCCGTTCACTTTTGCAAAAACACCGAATTGAGAGAGTCTTGGTTACAGACAAGAATTACAAGCTCGGTGGCATGATTACGGTTAGTGACATTCAAAAATCCAGTGATTTCCCTAAGGCCGCCAAGGATGATCGTGAAAGGTTAATTGCCGGTGCTGCAGTCGGTGTTGGCGAAGGTACAAGTAAGAGAGTCACTGCACTTGTAGAGGCAGGCGTTGATGTTGTCGTGATTGATACAGCGCATGGACACTCACAACGAGTCTTAGACCGCGTAAAAAAGACCAAGAATGAACACCCGACACTAGAGATTATTGCGGGCAATATTGCAACTGGAAAGGCTGCTCAAGACCTAGTTAAAGCTGGCGCAGATTGTGTAAAGGTTGGGATTGGCCCAGGAAGTATTTGCACAACCCGAATTATTGCCGGTGTTGGTGTTCCTCAGGTGAGCGCTATAGCTGATGTCGCTGATGCTCTTAAGGGTACAGGTGTACCGCTCATTGCCGATGGCGGTGTCAGGTTTTCTGGCGATGCTGCCAAAGCATTTGCCGCTGGCGCCTATAGCGTAATGCTTGGATCAATGTTTGCTGGAACTGAAGAGTCACCCGGCGAAGTCGAGCTTTACCAAGGTCGTTCCTATAAAGCCTATCGCGGTATGGGATCGATAGGAGCGATGGGCCAAGCTCATGGCTCATCAGATCGCTATTTTCAAGCCGAACTTGCTGCAGACAAGCTTGTCCCTGAAGGTGTCGAGGGTCGTGTACCTTACAAAGGCTCGATTAGACCAATTATCAGTCAAATTGTCGGCGGAATTCGTTCCTCTATGGGCTATACTGGCTGTAAAAGCCTTGAGGCTATGCGCAATAATGCAGAGTTCGTTCAAGTAACCTCAGCAGGCATGACAGAATCGCATGTACACGACGTTACGATTACCAAGGAAGCTCCAAACTACCATCAATAATTTTTAGCTCCTTGTTTTTCACATTTTCTTGAAGAATTTGCACAGATGTTGACTGCTGTACAATACCATCAATCTTGCGAACCTTCGCCTTCCAACAAATAAAATAATCCTTTTAAATACTATATTTAAGGGATAATTAGATGGTTTTATTGGTTTTAGTAAGTTTTATCTAAAACATATCTGTTTCGGTATGTTTCAAATAAAGCTTATTTCGTCAAACCAGTAAAACTTTTTTTATTTTATTGGAGAATCAATATGAACATGAATATTGTTCAAAAAAGCTTTAAATTTGGTAATAGCCAGATTACATTTGAAACAGGAAGGATTGCCCGTCAGGCACACGGGGCTGTTCTTGCAAGTATGGATGACACGCAAGTATTAGTAAGCATTGTTGGCGCCAAAGAAGCAAGAGAAGGACAAAGTTTTTTCCCGCTTTCTGTTGATTACATTGAAAAAACCTATGCCGCCGGAAAGATTCCAGGTGGCTTTTTAAAGCGCGAAGGCAGACCTAGCGAAAAAGAAACACTAACATCACGCTTAATTGATCGCCCTATTCGACCCCTCTTCCCGAACGGCTACATGAACGAAGTTCAGGTAATGATCCAAGTAGTTTCTGCAAACAAGAATGTCGATCCAGATATGTTGGCAATGATAGCCACTTCAGCTGCTCTTTCAATTTCAGGTGTCCCATTCAAAGGTCCAATAGGTGCAGCTCGTGTTGGCTACCAGGACGGAAACTATATCATAAACCCAACATACTCTGACCTGAAAACTTCAGACCTTGATATGGTCGTAGCGGGTACTAAAGATGCTGTTTTGATGGTTGAATCAGAGGCCAATGAGCTTTCTGAAGATGTTATGTTGGGTGCTGTTATGTATGCCCATCAACAATTCCAAGTTGTAATTGATAGTGTTGCTGAGTTTGCTAAAGAGGTTGGTGTGTCTCCACGTGAATGGGAAGCTCCTGCTGAAAACGAATCTTTGCTTTCTGACATTCAGTCTAAATTTGGCGATCAAATTTCTTCAGCCTACCAGACTGTTGACAAGATGGAACGTTACGAAAAAATGGGTCAAATTAAAGATACAGCTATTGAAGAACTTGGCGGTGATGATGATGACTCACCAAGCTCTGATGAAATCAAAAACTATATTAAAAAAGTTGAAAAATCAACTGTCCGTGAACGAATTCTTGCTGGAGAGCCTCGCATCGATGGTCGCGATAGTTCTACTGTACGTGAACTTGCAATTGAGATTGGTGTACTTGAAAACACTCACGGTTCTGCACTATTCACTCGAGGTGAAACTCAGGCTCTTGTCGCCACCACATTGGGATCGAAGCGTGATGCACAGCTTATTGAAAAACTTGAAACCAATGACCGCATAGAAGATCACTTCATGCTTCACTACAATTTCCCGCCATACTGTGTTGGTGAAACTGGGCGCGTTATGGGTGTTAAGAGACGAGAAGTGGGTCATGGACGCCTAGCTCGTCGTGGAATAGCTGCCTGCCTCCCTAGTATAGAAGATTATCCATACACGATTCGTGTTGTATCTGAAATTACCGAGTCTAATGGCTCTAGCTCTATGGCTAGTGTTTGCGGGTCCTCTCTCTCATTAATGGATGCAGGTGTACCGCTAAAAACACCAGTTGCAGGCATCGCTATGGGACTAGTTAAGGATGATGAGCGCTTCACAGTTCTAACAGATATTCTAGGTGACGAAGATCATCTTGGTGATATGGACTTTAAGGTTGCAGGAACATCTCGCGGAATTAATGCCCTGCAAATGGACATCAAGATTGATGGTATCACTGAAGATATCATGTCAATCGCACTTAAACAAGCGAAAGAGGCAAGACTTAATATCATTGGTCAAATGAATCAGGTTATCAGCGAGCCAAATGAGGCTTCAAAGAATGCTCCTAAAACCCAAGTTATAAAGATTCCTACCGACAAAATACGCGACCTAATAGGTAAAGGTGGTGAAACTATCAGAGGCATTATCGCTCAGTCTGGCGCCAGCGTTGATGTTGATGACGATGGTAATGTTAATGTATTCGCTAACGATGATGATAGTTTTGAAAAGGCTCTTCAGATGGTCAAAGACGTTACCGCCGTTCCAGAGCTAAACAAGGTATATACCGGCAAGGTTGCCAAGATTGTTGAGTTTGGTGCATTTGTTACAATTCTGCCAAACCAAGACGGACTACTGCACGTTTCCGAGATCGCTCATGAAAGAGTTAATAAAGTCGAAGATTATCTTAAGGAAGGAGAAGAGATTGAAGTCAAAGTACTCGGAATTGACCGTGGTCGTATCAAACTTTCACGCAAAGTCTTGATAGACAAATAAATCATTCAAAGCCACCGCGAGGTGGCTTTTTTTTATTTGGTTTGATATTTAATATGAGTGACAAAAAAATCATTAAGCTTGAGGAAAAAATTGCATACCTTCAAAATATGTTGGATGACATGAATATGACCGTGTTTCGTCAGCAAGAGAGAATCGAAAAACTTAGCGAACTTGTCAATGACATGAACAAAAATATCAATAGTTCAAAAAACGCCAGTCCAGTCGAAGACTCTATAGATAAGGACAATCCTCCCCACTACTAACTAGATTATTTTCTGTTTTCGATGCTTTAATTGGTATATTATGAAAACCAATTG
>Ga0208409_1000056_pt1 | contig 48353 bp, 47 predicted proteins | sample ETNtaG_29_FD_185784 | JGI IMG/M metagenome (GOLD analysis project Ga0208409, IMG submission 185784) | Marine microbial and viral communities from oxygen minimum zone, Eastern Pacific Ocean - ETNP201406SV201 (SPAdes) (version 2) | ecosystem: Environmental > Aquatic > Marine > Oceanic ...
GCCATAATCTTTCTGGGTGCCTTTCCCGTTTACAGGACTATCGTCATGATCTCTACCCTGGGGATTTTGCTGAATGCCGCATATTTCCTTTGGTCTTATCAGAGAATTTTCCTGGGGAAACTGAATGAGAAATATGCAGACCTTCCGGAAATTAACGGGAGGGAACTGTTTACCCTTGTGCCGCTGGCTGTGCTGGTGATCTTGCTGGGAGTCTACCCGTCGCCCATGATTGATGTCATGAAAACTACTATGGCACACATCATTGAACTTGTTCAGACGAGTCCGCTTATGACAGTGAACTGATCAATGGGAAATATCCAGAGTATATCTTACTTCCTTCCTGAATTGATGGTGATTGCTACCGTAGTGGTGGCCCTCATCGCCGATCTGGTCTATTCGGACAGAAACTCGTATAAAGTGGGTTATCTGGTTATTGCAGGTCTGGTTGTGGCTTCTTTTACGTTGTGGTTGTCGCTGCCGGAAGAGACCACCCCCATTTTTCTCAATACAATTGTGGTTGATCCGTTTTCAAGGATTTTCAAATTTGTTTTCCTCCTGGCTACGTTCATTGTGGTACTCATGTCCATGAACAGTGATGAATTGAAAGGTGTGAGAACAGGAGAATATTACACCCTCATGGCAGCAATGGTGCTGGGGATGTCACTCATGGCGTCAAGTGTAGACCTTATTATGGTTTATCTCTCCATTGAGGTAGTCTCCATTATTTCATTTATCCTTGCCGGTTACCTGAGGGCTCAGGTGCGATCCAACGAAGCGGCGCTGAAGTACGTTATTTACGGTGCATTTTCGTCAGGATTGATGCTCTACGGTCTCAGTCTATTGTACGGGCTCACCGGGACGACGAAATTGTTCGAGTTGAGTGGATCAATCTCAAGTTTAGGTCCGGGATCAAATTTGACTCTCACAGTAGCCACCATTCTGATGCTGGCTGGATTCGGCTACAAGGTTGCAATTGTACCGTTCCACTTTTGGACGCCGGACGTCTACGAAGGAGCCCCAACACCTGTAACAGCTTATCTGTCTGTTGCACCCAAAGCGGCAGGATTTGCACTTCTGATCCGTTTTTTCAATACACTTTTTGGTACCGGTCAACCCCTCAATTCACCTGCCTGGCAAGCTATGGAAGGGGTGCCGTGGCAAAATATTCTCATGGTGTTGGCAGCGGTCACTATGACTGTGGGTAATCTGGTGGCCATTCAACAGAAAAATATCAAACGCCTACTTGCTTATTCCAGTATTGCCCATGCCGGCTATATTCTCATGGGTGTACCAGTTCTTTCTCAGGAAGGTGTTTATGCTATCGTCTTTTATATCATTGTTTATTTATTTATGCAGCTGGGGGCATTTTTCCTGGCCATCGTTGTATCCAACAGATATGGAACCGAGACAATCGAGGAGTACAGCGGCATCGGGTGGAAATCACCTTTTCTCGGTTTCTTCATGGCTGTTTTCATGTTTTCTCTCACCGGTATTCCACCTACGGCCGGTTTTATTGGCAAAATGTATTTATTCGCCGCCCTCATTAACGGTGGTTCGCAGTTCTACTGGCTCGCCATTATCGGCGTTCTTAACAGTGTTATTTCACTATACTATTATATGAGAGTTGTGAAGGTGATGTATTTTCAGGGTGAGCGGGAGAAAGATCTTTATGTTCCCGACGGAATGTCAGCAGTTATTGTTTTGGCTATGGCTATTCCTTCAATCTACTTCGGGATTCGATGGTCATTCCTGGCCGATTGGGTTAACAGCTCACTGAAGTTTTTTATAGCAGGGTTCTGATCAAGCCCAATTTGATAAACCCAGGGATGTTCAGTTATTTCAATTGAAGTGCTAAACTAACAACTGGTCATGATAGAAAACTATTTTCCTATCCTGGTAGTTTTGATTGTTGCAGCGGGTTTTGCATTCACAAGTCTAATATTAACCCATCTCATAGGCCCACGTGTCCCAAATGCTATAAAAATGATGCCTTATGAATCGGGCGTGGATCAGGTAGGGGAGACCAGAATTCGTTTTTCCATCAAATTTTTCCTCATCGCTCTTCTATTCATTATCTTTGATATTGAGATTGTTTTTCTGTATCCGTGGGCGGTGGTGTTTAGGGATTTTCTTTCAGAAGGTTCTTTTATTTTTTTCGAAATGGTTGTTTTCCTGGCTATTCTGGCGTTTGGATATGTTTTCGTCTGGAAAAAAGGAGCTTTGGAGTGGGAATAAAACGGCCATGGAAATGAATCTGTAGTTGATGAAAGAAAAGACAATTTGAATTGACGATGGGTAAGCAAGATATCAAATCCAATATTCTCACGACAACGGTGGAAAGTGCCATTAACTGGGGTCGCAAAAATTCTCTCTGGCCCATGCCCTTTGGCACTGCATGTTGCGGGATCGAGTTTATGGCTGTTTTGGCTTCCCGCACTGACATGTCCCGTTTTGGTGCTGAGGCAATCCGTTTTTCACCCAGGCAGTCAGACCTGCTTATTGTTGCCGGGAGAATATCAATCAAGATGATGCCAGTTCTGATACGTATCTATGAACAGATGCCGGAGCCGAAATGGGTAATCTCTATGGGGGCCTGTGCATCCTCCGGAGGTGTATTTGACACCTATAGCGTTATCCAGGGCATAGATCAGTTTATTCCTGTTGATGTCTATGTCCCGGGGTGTCCTCCTCGACCGGAAGGTGTGGTTGGAAGTTTGTTGAAAATCCAGGATTTAGTAGATAAAGAAAAACTGTTTGACTATACACTTTCTGGTTCTAAATGAATGTCACTTGAAAAGACAATCTCACATGTAAAAGAAAGATTCTCAGAGGCTGTTCTGGATGTAACAGAATTTGCCGGTGAGCAGATTGTTCATATAAAAAGTGGGTCTGTTTTAGATGTACTGAAAATATTTAAGGATGAAGGGTTTAATTTCTTAGCTAATCTCACAGCTGTTGACAATTTGACCTTGGGTGGCTTTGAACGTTTTTCTGTTGTCTACCATCTTCTCTCCCACGGTTTTGTGGAAAGAGTCACTGTAAAAGCATACGTGGCTGAAGACGATCCAACAATACCATCTGTAGAAAATCTCTGGAAAACCGCTGATTGGCAAGAACGGGAAGTGTACGATCTATTTGGGATCGTTTTTGAGGGCCATCCAAATCTTGTTCGTATTATGAATCCTGAAGATTATAAAGGACATCCTTTGAGAAAAAATTATCCTCGAAAAGGTAAAACGGAGAGGACCGATTTTCCTGTGGTTGAACGGGGAATTAGCAAAGAGAATAAAACCAAATGATGCAATTAACAGATCATCGATCTGAAACAGGTAAAATGATTCTCAATTTCGGCCCGTCCCATCCGGCCACGCATGGGACTTTGCGGGTCATCATGGAGCTTGATGGTGAGACGGTGGTAAAGAGTACTCCAGAAATCGGCTATCTTCATTCTGGTTTTGAAAAGCTTGGAGAAGATCTCGATTTCAACCAGTACATCACTATCACAGACAGGATGAACTATCTTTCGCCGCTCTGTAACAACGTAGCTTATGCTCTCTCAGCTGAGAAGTTAATGGAGATAGAAGTGCCGAGACGGGCACAGTACATCCGGGTGCTCATGTGTGAACTGAGCCGTATTGCCGATCATATTCTGTCCATCGGTATGCAAGCGGTAGATATAGGCGCTTTCACCGTTTTTCTTTATGGTTTCCGCCTGAGGGAGGAAATATACGATCTTTTCGAGATAGCTACGGGTACTCGCCTTACCACAAGCTACACCCGCGTCGGCGGTCTCATGCGTGACATACCCGAAGATTTTGACAAAGCGGTTGTTAGAGTTCTTGATCAAGTGGACGAAGTGTTAAACGATATTGAAACACTCTTGAACAAGAATCGCATTTGGCACAACAGAACAAAAGATGTTGGTGTAATCTCTAAAGAAGATGCCATCTCCTATGGCCTGAGCGGTCCTATGGCGAGAGCTTCCGGCATAGATTGGGACATCCGTGTCAAAGAACCTTATTCCAGCTATAGCGACTTCGATTTTGATGTTATCATTGCGTTGAACGGCGATGTGTTTGATCGTTATTTGGTGCGGACGGAGGAGATCCGTCAAAGCGAAAAGATCTGTCGCCAGGTGATCAACGATATGCCTTCCGGTGACATCAACATTGATCCTGACCACAAGTTTAATCTTCCACCGAAGGAGGAGGTATACAATTCTATCGAAGGGCTTATTCACCATTTTGAGATAACCATGCCGAACCGGGGAATGGAGCCGCCAGCAGGGGAATCGTATGTTCCCACGGAATCACCCAATGGCGAACTGGGATATTACATCGTGAGTAATGGGGGACGAACTCCATACCGCGTTAGAACTAGGCCGCCGTCATTCATTAACTATTCCATTCTTTCCCAGATCATGGATGGGCAGATGCTTTCGGACGCTGTGGCAATCCTGGGAAGCATGAATATTATCGCAGGGGAATTAGATAGGTGAGCGACAATAATTTTCACAAAGATTCGTTTGAATATGTCAATCCTGATCTGGTTGATAATATTCTATCCCAATATCCCGATAAGCGGTCAGCCACACTCCCGTTGCTTCATCTGGCACAGACACAAGAAGGCTATATTTCAAACGCTGTTGTTGATACTGTTGCCCAGATCACAGAGACACATCCGGCTGAGGTCATGGATTGTGCCTCGTTTTACACCATGTTTTATTCGCGGGTTCAAGGTCGGTATATATTGCAGGTGTGTCAGACACTCTCTTGCAGTCTGAATGGAGCAGATGCATTGGTGGATCATATCACGGACCGGTATGGTATTGGTCCAGGTGAGACAACTACTGATGGAAAATTCACCCTTATGAAAGTCGAATGTCTTGGTTCCTGTGGAACAGCACCTGTGGTACAGATAAACAATGATTATCATGAAGGCCTATCTAAAGAAAAACTTGATGAATTGCTGGAATCTCTTCAATGAGTGACTTTCAACCGATACTCACTGAACATATACATCAGAAAGAGTGTCACACGCTTTCCTTTTATAAAAGTGTTGGAGGGTACAGTGCCCTTGAAAAAGTTCTTGCTATGAGTGCTGATGATGTAATTGAATTGGTAAAGGCTTCTAATCTTCGCGGGAGGGGTGGTGCTGGATTCCCTGCTGGTGTGAAATGGAGCTTCATTCCCCAAGATGGTGAAAAACCAAAATATTTGATAAATAATGCTGATGAAAGTGAGCCGGGGACATTCAAGGATAGATTGCTCATCAACAAAACTCCCCATCAGATTCTGGAAGGGATGATCGTTGCATCCTATGCCATAGGGTGCAATACAGCTTTCATTTACATACGTGGCGAATTTTTTAAAGAATATCAGTTACTGGAAAAAGTAGTGGCTGAAGCTTATGAAGAGAACCTTCTGGGCAAGGGGATTCTTGGCTCAGATTATGATTTAGACGTAGTTATACATCGAGGTGCAGGAGCCTACATTTGTGGCGAAGAGACAGGACTGATAGAGTCTCTTGAAGGAAAACGGGGTTGGCCAAGGATAAAGCCCCCCTTCCCGGCTATTGAAGGTTATCTGAAATGTCCTACTGTTGTTAACAATGTAGAGACGCTTTCTAACCTTCCCCATATAATCAATCGCGGTCCGGAATGGTTTAAATCTATTGGCCCTGAGAAAGGGCCGGGACCAAAGCTTTTTTGTGTGTCTGGGAATGTTAACAGACCAGGGGTATTTGAAGAACCTATGGGCATTCCACTCAAAGATTTGATCTTTGACCTTGCTGGTGGTATCAAGGACGGGAATGAACTTAAAGCTGTCTTTCCCGGAGGGTCCTCGTCAGCAATCCTTACCGCTGAAGAAGCGTTGAGTGTAAATATGGATTTTGACTCTCTTGCCGAAATAAATACTATGCTCGGTTCAGCCGGTGTGATTGTAATGGATGAAAAAGTTGATATGGTTCAAGCCTGTCTGAATATTGCTCGATTTTATGCTCACGAATCGTGTGGACAATGCACGCCTTGCCGAGAAGGAACAGCTTGGCTCTCAAAAATACTGTCACGAATTGCCAGTGGTGATGGTAATTCCAATGATATTGACATGATATTAGAAATCACGGACAACATTGGAGGACTTATTGATTTCTCTAAGGGAAGTTTTGGTAAAACTATCTGTCCTTTTGGTGAAGCTGTAGCGTGGCCTGTAAGAAGTTTTGTTGAAAAATTTGAAAATGATTTTCGTCAATATATTTCGCAAGAGGAATCTGTTGCTTAATGCCGCTACTGAAGATTGATAATGCTGAATTGGAGGTAGAAAGTGGAATAACGGTTCTCCAGGCTGCTACTGCCAACGGGATTGAAATTCCTCACTACTGCTATCACCCAGCACTTGAGACCGTGGGCAGCTGTCGGATGTGCATCGTTCAGATTGAAGGGATGCCAAAACTACAGGTTTCTTGTAACACCTTTGTTGGTGAGGCACCGCCCGACAAAAAAATTGATGAAAAATATGATATGGTTGTTCACACTCAAACTGAGCTTGTAAAGCAGGAAAGAAAGAATGTTCTGGAATTCCTTCTCTTGAACCACCCTCTGGACTGTCCAGTTTGTGATCAAGCAGGAGAATGTTTTTTGCAGGATTATGCTTTCAAGTTTGGTAATGCCCACAGCCGGTTCGAAGAAGAAAAACGGGTGCGACCCAGTGAATATCTTGGCTCACAAATTGTTATCAATCAGAACCGCTGTATTATGTGTACCCGCTGTGTCAGGTTCACGCGTCAGATTTCAGGTACAGGTGAACTGTTTGTCCAAAAAAGAGGATATGACTTTAAAATATCCGCCTTAGAAGACCAACCGCTTGATAATCTCCTAGCTGGAAATGTCACGGATATTTGTCCTGTAGGAGCTCTGCTAAGCACGGATTATATCCACAAGAATCGTATATGGAATCTTCATGAGCAGCCTTCTGTATGTCAGGATTGCAGCGTTGGGTGCAACATTAATGTGTTCTACCAAAAGGATCGGATTTTTCGGGTATCACCGAGGGAAAATCATGATGCGAACGGATATTTTATCTGTGACATAGGGCGATACGGTTTCCATCGTTTTGAAGAGATAGAAAGGGTGACTTCACCTATGCGAAGAGACGAAGATGAATTAACCGAAATACAGTGGGATGAAGCAATTAAGGTAGTAGCGAAGAATCTGAGTGATGCCAAAGAAAAAATTGTTTTCGTCGCATCTCCTTTTCACACCAATGAAACTAATTTCATGCTTGGTCGCTTCCAGAAAGGATTTTTTGGTGCCTTGCCTTTAATTGAAGAAGAGGGAATCACTTATCCTTCAGGCTTCTGTATCAACGGCGACCGCTCCCCCAATCATCGAGGGATGAATGATGTATGTCCGTCAATTTTGGAAGACATGGCCTCGGAGATTGATCAACAGAATATTAAAGTAATGTATATACTGGACGATGGTGTAGATAGGGAATTGGATCAGGAATGGAAAGAGATACTAATGAAAATGGATTTTGTCGTAGTGCAAAGTTATGCCCTGACGGAAGTGGCAGAATCTGCTCATATTATACTTCCTGGACTTGCACCTTTTGAACGAGAGGGAACTGTTACCAATGATCAAGGCCGTGTTCAGTGGTTAAGACCCTCGTTACCGTTGAAGGGAAAAGCGAGACCAGACTGGAGAATCATTATGGAAGTGGTTAACACCATGGGGCAACAGGAACTTTCCTATTCCGATGTTGGGGAAGTTTTGGCTGAAATGGGGAAGTGTTTTCCGGATTATGAAGGCGTATCTCTGTTCCGTCTCGGAGATTATGGACTCTCTATTAATGGCAAGGTGAAGTCTTCGTAATGGATTTTGTCACCCTCATCATCATCTGCGTCAAAGCTCTTGTGGTGTTTGCCGCAATAATGTTGACGGTTATGGCCATGACTCTGGCGGAGAGACGAATTTCAGCCTTTATGCAGAATAGGTTAGGGCCCAATCGGGTCGGTCCTAAGGGTCTGCTCCAACCGTTGGCTGACGGCATCAAATTCTTAATGAAAGAGGATGTCATCCCTTCCGGTGTGGACAAGCCAATCTTTCTTCTGGCGCCGGTGATGCTTATCGTTCCAGCCCTGATGACTTTTGCCATCATCCCATTTGGATCAGAACTTCACCTTTTTGGGCGGGAGATCCAGCTTCAGGTGGCAGATATCAATATTGGCATCCTCTATATCCTAGCCCTCACAAGTGTCGGCGTTTATGGCATTGTTCTGGCGGGATGGTCTTCCAACAGCAAATATCCGCTTCTCGGCGGGTTAAGGTCATCGGCACAGCTAATCAGCTATGAGCTTGCTATGGGGTTAGCCATTGTCAGCATCATCCTATTGGCGGGTTCACTCAGGCTCAATGACATTATCATTCAGCAGCAGGGACATTTTCTGTCGTGGAACGTTTTCAAACAGCCACTAGCATTTCTCATCTTTTTGGTTGCTGTCTATGCGGAGACGAATCGACTACCGTTCGATCTGACGGAAGCCGAGCAGGAGCTTGTAGGGGGTTATCATACGGAATACAGTAGCATCAAGTTTGCTATGTTCTATATGGCTGAGTATGCCAATATGGTCACTGCTTCAGCCCTGACGGTGACACTTTTTCTGGGGGGATGGGATATTCCTCTGGTGAATGAAGCGGCGTTAGGAAATTTGGGTGTGCTGTTTTCTGTAGTTGCTTTTGCCATCAAAACAGCACTATTCCTTTTTATCTTCATCTGGGTTCGCTGGACATTCCCAAGATTTCGCTACGATCAACTTATGAGATTGGGTTGGAAGGTGATGCTTCCACTGGCACTCGTCAACATCTTTCTAACTGCCGGATATCTGACTTTGACGGTTTAAACTGATGGCCACTATTGTCACATCATATGAACCGACCTTTTGGGACAAGCTTTATTTCCCGGCTCTGTTGCGCGGTCTGATGGTTACTTTGCGGCATTTTTTCCAGAAGAAAGTTACAATCCAGTATCCTGACACCAAATACATCCCGCCCGAGGGGTACCGCGGACTTCACCGTCTCAATAAGTATCCCGATGGCAGAATTCGCTGTGTTGCCTGCGAAATGTGTGCCGCCGCCTGTCCTTCCGGATGTATCCACATCGTGCCGGGAGCACCACCGTGGGAAGACGGCAAGGAGCGTTATCCGATCAGTTTTGATATCGACCTCCTGAGGTGCATTTTTTGCGGATTCTGTGAGATGGCCTGTCCTGAACAGGCTATCGAACTGACGGAGATATATGACTTTTCAAATAGCAGCCGTGAGGGTCTGTGGATAAACAAAGACGGTCTGCTGGAAGTGTACGAAATGACAAAAGATGAAAATTACTATAAGAAGCAAAGTCATGATGCGGAGATGAAAAGCGGATGACAGGAAGTTTTTTCTTCTACTTTTTTGCAGCTGTTACTCTCACTTCGGCACTGCTGGTGGTACTGAATCGAAACGCTGTCTATAGCGCCGTCTTGCTGGTTTTTTGTTTTTTTTCTCTAGCGGTGATATTCTTACTGTTGGAGGCTTACTTTCTGGCCATCCTTGAAATTCTTATCTATGCCGGTGCTATTATGGTTCTCTTCCTATTCGTGATCATGCTCCTGAACCTCGGGCGTGAGAAGGCTCAAGAACATTTCAGGTATTTACAACGAGGGCTGTCACTTTTTCTTGTCATAGTGTTTTTCCTTGGTATCTTGCTCATATTTCTGAGTGATTCAGGAATTTTGCATCAACCTCACGGGACGTTTGCCGCCGGTGGGGTGAACGCGCTGGGAGAAGCGCTCTTCACCAAATACCTGTTACCCTTCGAAGTGGCTTCGCTGTTACTCCTTGTGGCCCTCATTGGCACAGTGTATCTGGCCAAGCGAAAGATATAATGATTGTACCTCTGGAACATGTTGTTATCCTGAGTCTAGCGCTCTTTACAGTGGGTGTGTTTGGAGTTCTTTTTCGTCGAAATGCCATCACGATCTTCATGTCCATCGAGCTAATGCTGAACGCGGTCAATCTGGCTCTGGTTGGCTTTTCCAGGTACTATAATAGCGTAGATGGTCAAGTTTTTGTTTTTTTGGTGATGACATTAGCCGCTGCTGAAGTGGCAGTGGGTTTGGCGATTATTGTTGTACTGTACCGAAACCGCCAGACGGTGAATATTGACGAAATCAATTTAATGAAAAATTAATCTGTGCTGATGGAAACGATTGTCTCTATAAAACCTTTACTGGCGGTCCTGGTTTCGGCTGTAGGAGCATTGTTCATCATTTTTTTTGGGAAAAAACCGAACATTAGAGAATCCTGGTCTATAATCGCGGGAGTAATAAAACTAATTATTGTACTATCCATGATCCCGGATGTGGTTTATGATAAAAAGGTAATTTCTTATTCACTTTTTACTCTTCTACCGGGGATAGGAATTAGTTTCAAGGTTGATGCTTTTGGGCTTTTGTTTGCAATGGGCGCCTCGCTACTCTGGATTGCAACATCCATTTATTCTATTGGTTATATGCGATCTACGAATGAGGGCTCTCAAACGCGTTATTTTGCCTGTTTCGCAGTAGCACTCTCCTCTACAATAGGTGTGGCATTTTCAGCAAATCTGTTTACCATGTTCCTCTTCTATGAAGGCTTGACTATTATTACCTACCCACTTGTTGCACACAAGGGCACAGCCGAGGCAAAAAGCGGAGCGAGGAAATATGCCATATACCTGTTAGGTGCTGCCAAAGCTTTCTTGGTCGCGGCCATAATCCTTACTTATAATCTTACAGGTACACTTGAGTTCTCAAAAGCTGGGATCTTTCCAGCAAGTGTTCAATTAGTTCATCCGGAACTGCTTTATGTGATTTTCGTGCTTTTCCTTTTTGGGTTTGCCAAGTGTGCAATTATGCCCTTTCACGGCTGGCTGCCAGCGGCCATGGTGGCTCCTACTCCGGTCAGCGCACTGCTTCATGCTGTTGCTGTAGTCAAGACGGGAGTTTTTACTGTCCTTCGCGTAATATTCTTTGTTTTCGGTGCTGATCTCATGATGGATATTGGTGTGGATGTATTCGTCATCACGTTTGCGTCATTTACCATCATCACTGCATCTCTTCTTGCCTTGAGCAGGGATAACCTGAAGGCGCGTTTGGCCTTTTCAACCATAAGCCAGCTTTCATACATTATTTTGGGCGCAGCGCTGCTTACACCCAGCGCTATGATTGGGGGAATAATACATATCACTAATCACGCCTTTTCAAAGATCACGCTCTTTTTTTGTGCAGGCTCAATATATGTTTCATCACACAAGACTGAAGTAAGTCAGCTAAATGGGATAGGGAAAAAAATGCCCTGGACGATGGCCGCCTTTACCATTGCTACTTTGAGTATGATAGGGATTCCACCTGTATCCGGATTTATTACAAAGTGGTATCTTGTAATCGGAGCTATGGAGCGACACAGTTTTGCAATTCTCGCTGTGCTGCTGGCAAGTTCATTTCTGAATGCTGCATATTTTGCTCCGATTGTTTATAAGGCATTTTTTAAAACGGAAAATTCAGAAGCTGTAAATAATAATCATGATTTACATCAACACGATGAAGTAAAAGAAAACCTGCTTTTGGTTGTGCCCCTCTTTCTGACTGCAATAGTTAGTGTTGTATTGGGCTTATACCCCGACTTTATAGTGCAATTAGCTATAATGGTCATCCAATGAAATTATTAGAGATCATAGAGACAGTTCGAACAAAAAAAGTAAGGCAAATTGCTTATGGTGTACTCATTTTACTTGTCATAGTTGATTTTTTTATCCCACGCCACGAGATTCATTTTTTTGGAGATGAAATCCCCGGATTCTGGTCTTTATTTGGCTTTATCGCATGTGTGCTGATTATTGTAGTATCTAAATGGATAGGTCATCTTGGGCTTATGCAGGATGAGAATTATTATGATGAGGGAGATGTTTAGTTTGGAATTTGTACATCCCTCAGCATTTTATCTTATAGGAGGATTCCTCATACCTTTTCTCAAAGGCAGGGTAAGGCAAGGCTATATGCTTTTGATTGCTCTCTTAGCCTTTTTTGCTGTTGTCAATATGCCTCATGGTACCTTTGGTGTTTATGAATTATTAGACTGGAAGTTAACCTTTGGAAATGTGGATAAGCTGAGCAAGGTCTTCGCTTATATATTCGCAATCATGGGTGTGATAGGGATAATCTATTCTATCCATGTAAAGAATGATGGTGAACAGCTTGCTGCATTTTACTATGTTGGGGGTTCACTTGGAGTGACTCTTGCGGGTGATTTCCTCAGCTTATTCCTATTCTGGGAAATGATGGCCTTTTCATCGGTCTTTCTAGTATGGTATAGGAAATCAAACTCTTCCGTTCATGCCGGTTTCAGGTATCTTTTATGGCATGTTGCTGGTGGCCTGATTCTGCTGGCTGGTATAATACTTCAATATTCTTTAAGTGGTGATTTGACAGTACAATATTCGCCATTTCATGGTTGGTGGCCTACTGATCCACAGAGTCTGGCTTCATTTCTCATTCTAATAGGACTTATTGTTAATGCAGCTGTCCCTCCGTTTGGCGCCTGGCTTCCTGATGCATATCCTGCAGCCACTGTGACCGGAGCAGTTTTCATGAGTGCTTTCACTACCAAAACTGCTGTCTATGCATTGATTCGGATCTGTGCAAGTTCAGAGATTCTGATTGTTTTGGGTGTTGTTATGGCAATTTATGGTGTTGTTTATGCTGTACTGGAGAATGACACTCGCAGGCTTCTGGCATATCACATTATAAGCCAGGTAGGTTATATGGTTGCCGGTGTTGGACTGGGAACCCAAATGGCTATAAATGGGGTGGTAGCACATGCCTTCTGTCATATTTTATACAAGTCTCTTTTATTTATGGGAACAGGTTCAGTACTCTACATGACAGGGACAGCAAAATTGACAGAGCTCGGCGGTCTCTATAAAACTATGCCGCGGACTATGATCTATACAATAATAGGAGGGCTTTCAATATCAGCATTCCCTCTTTTCAGCGGTTTTGTGAGTAAATCCATGACTGTTACTGCCTTTGGTGAAGCACATTTGACTTGGGCATTTATGGCACTAATGCTCGCTTCTGCAGGAACGTTTCTGCATACAGGCCTTAAGGTGCCGTATTTCATATGGTTTGGCAAGGACCAGGGTATTAAAGCGAAGGAACCACCATGGAATATGGAGCTTGCCATGATAATCGGCTCACTTTTCTGTATTGGACTCGGAGTCTTCTATAAGCCCCTTTATGCGCTACTCCCTTATTCAGTCCATTTCGAACCTTATACCGCATATCATACCTGGGAGACTTTTCAGGTACTGCTATTCACGCAGCTTGGTTTCTTCCTGCTACTAAAAAAGCTTTGGTGCAAAAACACGATTAGTTTGGATACGGATTGGTTTCCAAGAAAGAGTGCAAAAGCATTTATGTGGTTTACAAATAAACCGCTGGCAAGTATTGAGTACAATTTTATAGGTGAGCTTTACGAATTTATTATTCAAAAGCCCATACTGAGGGTCGCGAGATTCTTTAAGACAATTGATACAGTTGCTGTTGATGGATCTTTCAGTGCCATAGGGAAATTAACCCTCGCATGGAGCAGGAAAATGCAGGATGCTCAAAGTGGTCAGATTCAGCACTATGCAATGCTTATGGTCGCGGGGGTCATTGCTGTTATTATAATTGTAATGGTGTTACCATAAGAAGAGAGATGGAAGGTATTATTTTAAACAGTCTTGATTATCCCATCCTGACGGTTACAACCTTTCTACCGTTGGCGGGAGCACTCATTATATTTTTTCTCAGGGGAGATGAACTTATCAAATGGTTTGCTCTTGCTACTACAATGACAACGTTTGTTGTTTCGCTTCCTGTTTACAAGCATTTTGATAAAGTAACCTACAAGATGCAGTTTGCTGAGATCCATCCATGGATACCTGCATGGAATATACACTATAAAGTGGGTGTTGACGGTATCAGCGTGTTATTCATTATGCTTGTAGCGATTCTAAGCATACTGTGTGTGACGGTGTCTTGGAAAGCAATACAGACAAAAACAAAAGAGTTTTTCATATCCCTTTTGATAATGGAAACAGCAATGATTGGGATTTTCGTTTCCCTTAATGTTTTTCTTTTCTACTTGTTCTGGGAACTCACACTCATACCGATGTTCCTCCTTATCGGGGTGTGGGGTGGTTCTAATAGGGTATACGCAGCAATAAAGTTTGTCCTTTTCATGTTGGGGGGTAGCGTTTTTATGCTGGTCGGAATAATTGTACTCTACTATGCGGGTGGAAGGACTTTCGATATGCTGGAACTTTCCAAGGTGAACTATCCCACAGAACTTCAATTATGGTTGTTCTTGGCCTTTTTTGCAGCATTTGCGGTTAAAATGCCCATGTTTCCCATACATACTTGGCTCCCGGATGCCCATACGGAAGCGCCCACTGCCGGGAGTGTGATACTTGCGGGTGTTTTGCTTAAAATGGGGGCGTACGGCTTTTTAAGGTTTTCTTTTCCCATGTTTCCCCAAGCAGTAAAGGTACTATTTGTTCCACTGCTTATTCTGTCTGTCACAGCGATAATCTATGGAGCTTATGTCACGTTGATGCAAAAGGACATGAAAAGGCTTATAGCTTACTCAAGCGTTAGCCATATGGGATTTGTTACACTCGGTCTTTTCACTCTTAACCAGACGGGAATTGAGGGTGGACTACTCCAGATGATAAACCATGGTATTATAACAGGTGCACTTTTTCTCTGTATCGGCATGATTTATGAGAGAACTCATACAAGAATGATTGAGGATTACGGTGGACTTTCGAAAACGGTTCCTGTATATGTAGTGTTTTTCACCATTTTTTCACTAGCCGCCATCGGTTTGCCGGGTATGAATGCATTTGTGGGGGAATTTCTTATTATAAGTGGGGCGTTCAAGGCAAATATGATTGTTGCTACGTTTTCTATCTTTGGAGTCGTACTAGGCGTTACCTATATGGTATGGTTGTATTACCGTGTAGCTCTTAATGAAATTAACTCAAGTTCAAAGTCCAACCTTTTTGACCTTGATTGGAGGGAAATAGCAACCCTCGTTCCCCTTGTATTGCTTGTATTCCTAATAGGTGTTCAACCGGGCATTCTTTTGAGTTATATGCATGTTTCTGTGGAACATCTTCTTGAGCAGGTACATACAGCTGTTCCTTTTGAAACTATCAAGATTAATGATTCGATTATTTTAGTTGCTGAATATGTGAGGGGATTATTTTGGTGGGTGTGATGAACTCTATTTTCAATCACCTCGATTTTGCGGAACTTCCCGGGCTTGTGGGTGAATTCCTTATTCTGGCCGGGTCGTTTGTGATTTATCCTACGTCCGTCATCTTTGCCGCCAGCGGTATTATTCTTGCTGCTGTTTACCTGCTTTGGATAGCGGAGCGCGTCTTCTTCGGTCAATTGAAAAGCGAAAATAAGCATCTGACCGATTTGATGAAAGGGAGTGAGCGGTGGTCGTTCCACTGATTGTGGTTATTATCAAGCTGGGCCTCTATCCGCAACCTTTACTGGAATATATTGAACCCTCAGTAAATAAATCTTTAGAGAGAGTATGATTTGGCATTAAATGAAACGGAGACAGATGAATTCACACTGCTGGACAATCGATAATTATATGCTATTTTATCAGCAATGCAGTTTGCGCCGGAGGTAGCTTGAGATACGTATTTATGGGCCTCGGACTGTTCGGAGTGTGGTTACTCTGGTCGGGACATCTTGAACCGATGTTACTCGGTTTTGGCGTTTTCTCGTCCGTTTTCGTCATGTTTCTACGTGCAAGGATGGAGCGATATTCAGGCGTCAGTCACGAATACAGGCTCGGTTTGCGCTGGATAGGATACGGCCCGTGGCTTGTGTGGCAGATTACCAAGGCCAACTGGGTTGTAGCGCGCATTATTCTCAAGCCTTCCCTGCCGATACAACCCCGGCTCATGCGTATAAAGGTGAGTCAGAAGAGTGATCTTGCTAAGGTGATCTACGCCAATTCCATAACCTTGACGCCGGGGACTGTTACATTGGACGTCCGGGAAGATCAGTTCCTTGTGCACGCTTTAACGGAAGAAGCTGCTACAGACCTTGGAACCGGAGAGATGGATCAGCGGGTGACTTCTATGGAGGGAAAAAGCTGATGTTTGCTGTGGCCATGGCCGGTGTCCTGGTAACAATGCTTATTGCTCTCATTGCCGCCGTACGCGGTCCTACCGTCTTCGATCGTGTTCTTGCGGTCAACATGTTTGGCACCAAGACCGTTTTACTCATTGCGGTGAGCGGTTTCTTGAGTGGACGACCGGAGTGGCTCGATCTCGCCCTTGTTTACGCGCTGGTCAACTTCACGGGTGTGATCGCGGTGACAAAATTCTCACGCTTCGGCAACCTCGCCTCAGATCATGAGAGGGTGGAACCGTGGTAGCATTTTTCGACACAGTGAGCTGGATATGCCTGATCGTGGGACCGCTCTTCTGCATTGTCGGGGCGGTAGGGCTTCTGCGACTGCCGGATTTCTACTCGCGAACTCATGCTGCAGGGATCACAGATACACTTGGTGCTGGGCTCGTTATTCTAGGCTTAGTTTTCCAAGCGGGATTTACACTTGTTACGGTCAAACTTATCTTCATCATCGTTTTCATGCTGTTTATCAACCCCGGTGCCACTCACGCCCTGGCCAAGGCGGCTTATGCGCAAGGTGTAAAGGTGGAGACGGAGGAGGAAGGCGTAGATGCCACTACCCATTGAGATAGTACTTTTCATTTTTCTCCTTACTACGGCTGTCGTGATTGCCAGATTGGAAGACCTGTTTGCGGCCGCCATGCTCACCGGCATATTCAGTCTACTGTCCGCGGGGCTGTTTACGATTATGGACGCGGTGGATGTCGCTTTTACCGAGGCGGCGGTTGGTGCCGGTGTGGCAACGGTTTTTATACTCTGCACACTTTCTCTGACAGCCAAGCGGGAATATCAGCAACCGACGCGAATACTCCCTTTTATTGTGGTAGGGATTACAGGGGCGGCGCTGATTTACGGCACACTTGATATGCCGGCCTACGGTGATCCTGATGCTGTTCCCCATGGCCACCTATCAGCAAAGTTCATCGAGATTGAAGAAAAAGCTTTTCTTTCGCAGGATAAACACGCAGCCGAACCGGCACAGCACGGCAGCGGGGAAAAGGCGGTAGGGCTCCCCAATATTGTCACCTCAATCCTTGCCAGTTATAGAGGTTACGACACTTTTGGTGAGACCGCGGTCATCTTTACTGCCACCATCGGTGTCATGCTTCTTTTGCGGACCCGGCGCCGTGAGAAAAAGGTTTCGCCTCCCAATAGAGACCAGATGGAGACAACATCGTGAAAAAACAACCGATGCGTATGAGGGAAAAGATCATCCTGCGAGTGGTCTCCAAGGCATTTATCCCTTTCATCTTTCTCTTTGCCCTTTATATTCAGTTTCACGGTGATTTTGGACCTGGCGGTGGTTTCCAGGCTGGGGTAGTCTTTGCGGCCGGGATTATTCTCTACGGAGTGATCTTCGGGCTGGATACGATGCGGTTGGCGGTGCCCGAGCGCCTGATGGAATACGGGATCGTCCTGGGTTTGATCCTCTATGGTGGAGTAGGAATTGTTAGTCTGATTTCTGGAGCCAACTTTCTCGATTATGACGTTCTGAATGCACACGATCCTACTCATGGCCAGCACCTCGGCATCTTGCTTGTTGAGTTGGGAGTTGGGATCACGGTGACCTGTGCAATGACTACGATTTTCTATGCGCTTGCGGGAAGAGGTGAGAAATAATGCAGTGGCTCGGACTCTGGCACTATTGGGCGGTCATCATCTTGATGATGATCGGGCTCTATATAGTCATCGCCAGGGACAACTTGGTAAAGAAGGTGATGGGCTTGAGTATTTTTCAGGTTTCCGTAATTATGTTCTATGTTTCCACCGGAAAAGTTGAGGGAGGCACAGCGCCAATCATTCCAGAAGGCGGTCATGATCTGGTCTATTCAAATCCTCTTCCGCACGTTCTCATGCTGACGGCCATTGTAGTTGGCATCTCAACAACAGCGTTGGCTCTGGCCCTCATTGTACGAATTCAGGAAGCTTATGGCACAGTAGAGGATGATGAACTGAATGCGATTGATGGAGCCGCGTTATGATGGAACAACTGCCTGCTCTTCAGGTAGTCTTGCCTCTGTTTTCGGCTCTGCTCTGTCTGCTGATTCGCAACAAGACCGCCAGCCGGCTGTTTTCTGTGGCTGTTTCATGGGGTTGTTTGGCCATTGCACTAATATTACTTCGGACGGTGCAAGAGACTGGTATAATCTCCTATCATTTCGGTGGATGGTTTCCACCGCTGGGAATCGAATACCGGATCGATCTATTGAACGCCTACGTGCTGATTATTGTGGCAATGATTTCGGCTGTAGTTTTGCCGTTCGGAGTCGGACATTGGGGTCTTTCCATCCCCGAAGGGCGTGAATACCTCTTTTTCTGCGCTTTCTTACTCTGTATTTCCGGTCTTCTCGGCATTACCATCACAGGCGACGCGTTTAACGTGTTCGTCTTCCTGGAGATCACATCCCTGTCTTCATATGCGCTCATAGCTATGGGTCGCAACAGGCGCGCATTGAGAGCTGCGTTCACATATCTAGTTATGGGAACCGTTGGCGGCACCTTTATCCTTATCGGGATCGGGATGATGTACCTCGAGACGGGAACGCTGAACATGGTGGATATTGCGAACCGCCTACCCCTTGCTTATGGATCACGGACCGTGCTTGTGGCCTTCGCCTTTCTGACAGTTGGAGTCGGCATCAAGTTGGCGGTTTTTCCACTTCACCACTGGCTGCCAAATGCCTATTCATATGCTCCTGCAACAGTTTCGGCGTTTCTCGCTGCCACAGCCACAAAAGTTTCGTATTACGTCTTGGTACGTGTCATCTTTACTCTGTTCGGTGCCGCCTACATCTTTGAAACCCTCAGGTTTCACGTGTTACTCATCCCTTTATCTCTACTGGCCATGTTTATCGGATCTACAGTAGCAATCTACCAGACCAACATCAAACGGCTCCTGGCCTATTCCAGCATCTCACAGATCGGATACATGACGCTCGGCCTCTCTTTTGCTTCAATCAATGGTCTCACCGGAGGGCTGGTGCACCTGTTCAATCACGCCTTAATGAAAGGTGGACTCTTCCTTGTGCTTGCGTCCGTTATGCATTCAATCGCTTCGAACGAGATTGATGATATGCGCGGACTCGGTAGAAAAATGCCGTTTACGATGGCCGCATTTGTGCTCGGTGGTTTAAGCCTTATCGGTGTACCGGGGACCGTCGGTTTTATCAGCAAATGGTATCTGGTGGTTGCTGCCTTGGAGAAAGGGTGGTATCCTATTGCTGTATTGATTCTACTGAGTTCGTTCCTGGCGGTTATTTATATCTGGCGTGTTGTAGAAATATTTTTCTTTCGTGAACCCGCTGCCGAAAAATCGATTAAAGAAGCACCGCTGTCAATGCTTATTCCAACGTGGATACTGATCGGAGGAACGCTGTTTTTTGGTCTCCAGACAGAATGGACGGCTGGCGTAGCTGGTTCTGTGGCAAACTTTCTTCTTGGGGGCCTCCCTTGACTCCCGATCAGTTGATCGCCCTGTCGATTTTATCTCCCGCAGTTGGTGCTTTGGCTATTGCACTGATTGGCCGCAATAATGACGCTGGATACAATCCTCGCGACATTGTTACTGTCATTGCGACACTGATCACCTTCGGTTTTGTCGTCAAACTGGCTGGTCCGGTAGTAGCCGGTGACAGGCCGGAGTTGTCGCTTTTTGAGGTTTTACCCGGTTTGGCCATCGCTTTCAAAATTGAACCGCTGGGCATGCTGTTTGCACTGGTGGCATCGGGTCTCTGGATACCGACTTCAATATATTCATTTGGCTATATGCGCGGTCATCACGAACGTCATCAGACTCGGTTTTTTGTCTGTTTTGCCATCGCCATCTCTGCCGCCTTAGGCATCGCTTTTGCACGTAATCTTCTTACCCTGTTTCTGTTCTATGAGCTTTTAACTTTTTCAACCTATCCGCTGGTTACCCATGCAGGAAGTGGGAAGGCTGTCAAAGCAGGGCGAAGTTATCTGGGCATCCTTATCTTTACATCGGTATCCTTCCTGCTTCTGGCTATCGTATGGACGTGGCAGACAACCGGAACTCTGGAGTTTCGGCCCGGCGGCATCGTTTCCGGGCATTTTGAGAGCTCGCGAGCGATCCTGTTGCTGGCACTGTTTGTGTTTGGTACAGGGAAGGCAGCCCTGATGCCGTTCCACCGCTGGCTGCCAGCGGCCATGGTTGCTCCTACTCCTGTGAGCGCACTCCTCCACGCAGTAGCAGTGGTGAAGGCGGGGGTATTCACAGTTTTGAAAATTATCGTCTATGTCTTTGGCATCGAGTTCCTCACTGATGGCAACTACGCGTTGTGGCTCTGTTATGTAGCTGGTTTCACATTGATTGCCGCCTCGCTGGTTGCATTGACGAAAGACAACCTGAAGGCACGGCTGGCTTACTCTACCATTAGCCAGCTATCTTATATTGTTCTCGGGGCGGCGTTGGCGACAAAGACGAGTATTGTGGGTGGAGGCATGCATATTGTCATGCACGCGGCTGGTAAGATTACTCTATTCTTCTGTGCCGGCGCTATCATGGTAGCCAGCCACAAGACAGAGATAAGCGATATGAAAGGAATCGGCCGGCAGATGCCGTTTACCATGTTCGCCTTCTTCATCGCTTCTTTGAGTATTATCGGACTTCCTCCTCTGGGTGGCGCATGGAGCAAATGGTACCTGATTCTGGGTGCCTTGGATGCGCAACAGTTTCTTATGGTTGGCGTTTTGATTGTCAGTTCCCTGCTCAATATCGCTTACTTGCTTCCCATCGTGGTGAATGCATTCTTTTTCCCCACGACGGAAGTCGAAATCGGAGGCGGCATTAAGGAAGCTCCCATTGCCTGCGTGGCATCTCTGCTTGTGACGGCGTTCAGTTGCCTGATCTTGTTCCTTTATCCCGATTTTTTCTTGAATCTTGCACAGATGATTGGAGAATTCTGAAATGGAAACCAAGACTAATGATGGAAGGAATGACCAGGTGCCTGAGAAGACGCACATTTTTGATAAACCAAAGAACGTTAAAAGGGTAATCTGGAGCCTATACCTTATTTGCGGTGGGCTTTTCTTACTTGATCTTCTCATTCATCGTCATCACAGCTTTGCCGAGGGGGTCTTCTCTGCTGAAGGGTGGATAGGCTATTATGCCGTATATGGATGGGTCGCATGCGTTCTCTTGGTATTGACTGCTAAACAGATGCGAAAAATACTCATGCGTAAAGAGGACTACTATGAGCGGTAGTGTGCATCCGGCCTTCGTTCTCTTGCTGGGTGCTCTATTCTTGCCTGTTCTCAAAGGAAGAATGCGCCAGGGTCTATTGATTCTCCTTCCTGTACTGGGATTCTTGAATCTGCTGGGCTTGGAGATGGGTACCGTCTGGCACTTCCCGTTCGCCGGTTACGGGCTTGAGGTTCTTCGGGTCGATAAACTGAGCTTGCTTTTTGGCTATCTCTTCCATCTTGCGGCGTTTCTGACAGCGATCTACTCACTGCACGTGAAAGACAGTATCCAGCACCTGACTGGACTCATGTACGCTGGCAGTGCCGTTGGGGCAGTATTTGCAGGGGATCTGATTACGCTGTTCATCTTTTGGGAGCTGCTGGCACTTACATCGGTGTTCCAGATTTGGTCACGGCGAACCGCTCGCTCGTACGGCGCCGGGCTACGGTATCTTCTCGTGCACATAACATCAGGTCTGATGTTGCTGGTGGGTGCTGCACTTCATTACCGAGAGTCCGGTTCGCTGGCATTTGACGTTATGACGTTAGCCGACACGGCTTCATGGCTGATATTCCTCGCCATCGGTATCAAGTGTGCCTTCCCGCTGCTTCACTCCTGGCTGGTTGACGGATACCCGGAGGCTACACCTACAGGTACTGTATTTCTTGCATCGTTCACAACCAAGACAGCGGTCTACGCTCTGGCCCGCGGATTCACGGGTACAGAGGAACTGATCTGGATCGGAGCGCTGATGACAATGTTCCCGATCTTCTATGCCGTGATCGAGAACGACCTGAGGCGTGTGTTGGGTTACAGTATGATTAATCAGATCGGTTTCATGGTTGCGGGTATCGGACTGGGAGAAGGTATGGGGGTTAATGGTGCTGTGGCGCATGCATTCAATGACGTGATATTCAAGGGCCTGCTCTTTATGTCAATGGGAGCGGTACTGTTCAGGACGGGAAAGATCAACGGATCGGATCTTGGCGGCCTTTACAAATCTATGCCATTGACCACCGGTTTCTGTATAGTGGGTGCGTCCTCCATTTCGGCATTTCCTCTCTTCAGCGGATTTGTCAGCAAATCGATGGTGATGCAGGCGGCGGCTGACCAAGGTCACCTAGTTATCTGGTTAATGTTGCTTTTTGCGTCTGCCGGTGTATTTCACCATGCCGGCATAAAAATTCCTTTCTTCGCCTTCTTCGCCCACGACTCCGGTATTCGCTGCAAGGAAGCACCAATGAACATGCTTGTCGCTATGGGGTTGAGTGCTTCACTCTGTGTCTTTATTGGTTGTCTACCAGGACCACTTTACAGTTTGCTGCCCTATGCTGTGGATTATCAACCCTACACCAGCACCCATGTACTTTTGCAGTTGCAACTGTTATTCTTTTCAGCGTTGGCTTTTATTTTTTTGAAACTGTCAGGTATCTATCCACCGGAACTAAGGTCAGTAAATCTCGATGTTGACTGGGTATACAGACGGATGTTTCCTGCCACGGTAAGAACTGTTGTACGGGCGGTAAAACCACTAAAGGATCAGCTTCTCGGAGGCGGCAGAATGCTGGTAACGTGGATGATCAGTGAACTGCAGCGCCACCACAATCCTCAAGGCATTTGGGGACGGACTTGGCTGACAGGCAGAAGTGTGCTGATGGCGGTTGTTGTGCTGGGTGCATTTCTGTTATTCTATTACTACTGATGGTGTGATCTGATATGGACTTTTCCTTTTACTTCACCACTACCGACTTTCGAGGCATCCTACCCGAGGTTTCACTACTGCTGACCGCTGTTGTCATCCTGACTTTCGAGATGTTGGCGAGGCCGCGGCGGCAGGTTATGCTGATGCTGAGCCTATTCGGTATCACTGTGGCTGGAGGGTACGTCTGGCAGAACAGCGGCGCTGAGATGGTGCTTTTCGGAGGTATGCTGACTCTGAACAGTTATTCGACATTCTTTGATTCTCTGTATCTTGTCGTGGCTGCGGCAGCTTTATTAGTAGCCCAGGTCTATCTTGAGAGGAGGGGAGGAGAACTCCGCGGAGAATACTACAGCCTTATTCTGTTTGCGACCATCGGTATGATGTTGATGACACGGGCCAACGATCTAGTTGTTATCTTTTTGGGACTGGAACTGTTGTCGCTGTCACTCTACGTTCTTGTGGGATTCTTGAGGCACGATGTTCTGAGCAATGAAGGGGGAATCAAATATCTGCTTCTCGGCGCCTTCTCAACCGGCTTCTTTCTCTTCGGAGCCGCCCTCGCCTACGGCGCTACTGGAACAACGAATTTCGAAGGAATTGCTGCAGCAATCGCCTCGGACAATGTTTTTTCAAGTACAGTATTGGATCTTGGGATAGGACTGCTTATCGTCGGTTTTGCCTTTAAGGTAGCTGTCGTGCCTTTTCACATGTGGTCACCGGACGTCTATCAGGGTGCCCCTACATCGGTGACGGCATTTCTTTGCACAGCGCCCAAAGCGGCCGGTTTTGGAGCTCTCCTGAAGCTGTTCCTTGTCGCCTTCTCTGTTGAGGGAGGTGCGTGGCAAGATCTGTTTTGGCTGCTTGCAGTTCTTACAATGACGGTGGGTAATTTTTCGGCGTTAGTTCAGTCCAACATAAAAAGGATGCTTGCTTTCTCCAGTGTGGCTCACGCAGGATATCTTCTCATTGGCGTTATGGTCATGGATGTGGCGGGGACTTCCAGCGTCATGTTCTACCTTCTTGTTTACTCGGCCATGAATCTAGGGGCCTTTGGTGTGGTCGCTTTTGTTGAGGACGAAGAAAATGGATTAAGCTTTGACGACTACCGGGGTTTGGCGTCCAGACATCCGTGGCTCTCCATCGTATTAGCTCTCTTCATGCTTTCGCTGGCCGGGTTTCCACCAACGGCGGGTTTTGTGGCGAAGTATGGTCTCTTCAGCGCCGCTGTGGCGAAAGGATACATCTGGATTGTGGTCATCGCCGTCCTGAATACGCTTGTCTCCTTTTACTATTATGCACGCCTTATTGTAAAGATGTACATGGAGGCCGAGGAAGAAGCGTTAACTGCTTTCCCTTCAATACACAGTACTATCCTGTTAACAATTCTGGCAGCTGTCATACTCCTGTTTGGTCTGACGCCAGGCTGGCTTATAGAGAATACCACTCTGGCTGCTGCTGTATTTTCTCCATAGTCCATTAACTCTCAAGCACTAAATTTTCTTTGATGCGGATAACAAAGGTCTATACAAAGACAGGTGATGATGGTACAACCGAGCTATCTAAAGGTGAGCGTATGCCAAAGGATTCCCCTAGGATAGTAATATTAGGTGCTCTGGATGAGGTTAATGCCGCCATTGGCGTAGTTCTTGCTGAAAACCTCAATAAGATTATTGAAAAGGAGCTTGAAGGTGTTCAGCACGATTTGTTCAACATTGGTGGAGAACTTGCCGTCTTGGAAGAAGATTTGGGTTTGGTGAAGAGTGACGATGTACAAAAACTTGAAGAAGCCATCGACTCACTCAATGAATCTCTTCCATCTTTGGAGGAATTTGTACTGCCGGGTGGTTCTAGAAGATCAGCACTACTATATCAGGCGAAGGTTATTTGTCGGCGAACCGAACGGGACCTCGTGACACTTAGCCATAAAGAAAAGATTAATCCACTTCATCTTAAATACCTGAACCGCCTGTCTGATTATCTTTTTGTTGCGGCACGCTATGAAAATATGAAAGGTGGCGGTGAAGAACAGCTGTGGAAACGAAAGCAATAGGCCCCGGAATGTGCTAACGCTATTGCTGGCTGTAATTGATACCACCTGACATCTATCTGATAAGCTCTTAACAGCAGCTTGTGATCTTCCGCTCATACTTCGGTCCTTTTCCTAAGCCTAGACAGCACGGCGCCTGGGCCATGTTTCTGGTTCCCGCTGGGATGGCCGTGGCCGTGTTGGACACATGGTCATGGAGTTCTTTTCTCCTCATAATCTCGTTTATTCTGATCTTTCTGTCCCACCGGCCGGTAGTCCTCATCCTGAAAGGATGGAAACGCCGTGACACCATTGAATGGCCGGCCTGTAGTTGGGCCTTCGTTTTGAGTGGTTCAGGGATCGGTCTTGCCGCTTTTCTCTTTCTTTTTCAGCAGCAGTGGAACGCTCTTTCCCTCGGACTTGCAGTGGCGATTACGTTTCTGCTTCATCTCAGGCTGACCCTGAACAGGGAACACATGTCTGTAACAGGTGAGATTATTGGAGTTCTCGGTCTGACAGCTTCCGCACCTGTTATGTATATATTCCTTAACGGTTATCTAGATGCTAAAGGGTGGGTTCTCTGGATGATCACCTTCCTCTACTTTGCCGGTACCATTTTCTATATCAAACTGAAGGTACGAATTCAGCCGTCTCAGCCGAAACCGGATCTGGTGGGTAAACTCCGAGCCGGAATGCCCGTTGTTCTCTATGGAGTTCTTTTGTTGATCTATGTTTTTTTTATTACGGTAATCAGGGGTTATTCGTGGTTTTTCTTTTGGGCGTATGCCCCTTTTCTGGTGAAGGCAGTGAGGGGACTCGTTCGCTGGCAGTCAAGGGAAACATTGAAGATCAATCGTCTTGGCGCAATGGAGTTGGCCCATTCGATCCTGTTTGCCGTACTTTCCCTGGCGGGGTTAAATGAGACGCCACAGTAAATAGAGTCATGTGAAATGCAAACCTTGCAATAAAGGAGTTAGAGAATCTAAATTGATCTTACTTATGAGGAAGATAGTAAGCTCAGCTCTGATTCTTCTTTTCGCCGGTGCTCTGGCGTGGCCGCTCATCCCGTCAGAAATGTGCGAGATAAAGTGCAGTCGGAAACCGTGTTGCAAAGTAGCGACCATAAAGGAACAGTGTCCCATGATGGCAGAAGCGGAGAATCATGCACCGTTTCTATTGTTATCAGTGCCCAAGCCCGTATCTGTAAAAGAAGGATATTTCCCGAATGTATTGTTGACGGCTGAAAATTCGATGGATCCCTTGGGCGATTTCTTTTTCCGTCATGCAGAAGTAACTTCCTCCTTCCGAGAAAACCTCAAGATTCCCCTCTATTTCCAGCACCACTCTCTCCTGATTTAGACTCTTTCATCCGCCCTCCGTTTTGAAGCGGGTCCAGGGCGGATTCTGTTGTTTCGTCTGCCGGGTAAGTTTCTCCGCAGACATTGAATTAACAAAAGGAAGGGTCATGAGAAAGAAACTATCATTTGTGTTATTGGCGGCGCTGCTGGCCGGGGCATTAGCGGCACAGGAAAAGACCGATCCTGTGCAGTTAGTATTGCAAACAAACAGGGCTGTATTGGCAGCGCGTGAAGCTCATAAGGCCGCGCTGGAGGAGATCAGGACAACTGGAGTTCTACCGGACCTCATGCTGGAGGGAACGTTCTTTACGGCGCCCATCGAAACGAAAAATGGTCCCATGGAGGCCCAGATCATGCTTGGACAGCGGATTCCACTGTGGGGAAAACTGAGCCGACATAAGAAAATTGGGATCATGAAGGCGGAAGCGGCTGCCCTCTTTTTGAAATCGGCTGAAATTAATGCTGTCTACAGCTTGAACGTAAACCGTATGCAGTATAGTAAGATTCAGAATTCCCTTGCCATTCTCAGACAGTATCAGATCGATCTCCAATCTTCCCGAACTGTTGCTCTGACACAGTATTCTACCGGGATGGGAACGACACAGCACCCTGTATTGAAACTACAGATTGAGATGAGCATGATTGAAAGCAGAATCAATATCCTTGAATCGCAGCTTGAGACAGTCGTCAGCGAATTGCAGACGTTGTTCGATGGACAGTTTTCGAAGCGATTTTTGGGAGGGGAACTGGTGGAAGATTTCTCCCAGTTTTCGAAGGAATGGTGGCTGGAAGCGGCAAAGCTGAGCAACCCCGGATATCTGCTGGCTGAAAATGAGCGACAGATAGCGGTGATACAAAGCGAACTGGCCCGGAGAGAAAACTATCCTGATCTGGTAGTCGGGGTGAATTACACATCTATCGGCAGCGGAGGCATGGCGTCTTCCGCAGATGTCGGAAGTGATGCTTTGGGCGTGAAGGTGGGGTTCGACATTCCCCTATGGTTCGGGCGGAACAGGTCGCGGGTAAAATCGGCAAAGATTGCTGTCAAAGTTACGGAGGAGGAGATGGCGCAAACCTGGAATGAGGTAGAAGGAAATCTAACTGCAATCATTAGGGAGTCGGAGGAAATCCAAAAGACTTATCGTCTTTTTGAAGAAACACTTCTGAAAGAGTCTGAACAAATGCTGTCGTCGGCTATGTCAGCGTATGAAACAGGAAAGATAGGCTTTCTCGATCTGCTTGACAGTCAGCGTATGGTAGTAAACATTCGTCTCGATTTTGAAGAGACCAGAGCCAAAAGAGAGACAGCAAAGGCAAAGCTGTTGAAGGTTGTTGGTCTGATACGTTTTGAGGAGGAATAAATGATGAAGTATTCGTCAAGATATTCAATACTGATGATTGTACTGGCGACCGTCGCCGCGCTGTCTGTTGGCGGCTGTGGTGGTAGAAAAGATTCGTCCCGCGGGAATCAGGAGGCGGAGGTACAGTTCTATTCCTGCGGCATGCACCCCAACGTGATTCAGGAAGGACCGGGAAACTGTCCCATCTGTGGCATGAATCTGACACCCATGGGCATTCCTACGGGCGGAACAGAAGAAACTTTCGGCTCCACGGTGAAAATTGACCCCACTGTGGAACAGAACATGGGCATCCGGACGGCGGAAGTTGAGAAACGGGATCTGACTCAGACGATCCGAACCATTGGCCGAATTGACTACAATGAGTCCAAAGTAGCTCACGTTCACACCAAGTTCAACGGCTGGATTGAGAAGACCCATGCCGACATAACAGGACAACGGGTCAATAAGGGTCAGCCATTGCTTGATATTTACAGTCCCGAGCTAGTCTCTGCTCAAGAGGAGTATTTTGACGCGTTAAAAAATGTGAGAAGTTCAGGAAATGATGTCTCCGTCGGAGCTGCTAATCGATCGCAGACGATCCTTGGTTCTACCCGCCGCAGACTGGAATACTTTGATGTTTCCGGTGACCAGATTGATGATCTTGAAAGAACGGGAAACGTCCGAAAAACATTGACGGTACGCTCACCGTTTGAGGGCATTGTCATCGAGAAACACGCTTTGGATGGAATGGAAGTAAAACCTGGCATGATGATCTACACAATCGCCGATCTCTCAGAAATCTGGGTCTATGCCGATATCTATGAATTTGAGTCTCCGTGGGTGAAAGAAGGATTGACAGCCAACATGACCCTTTCCTACGATCCAGGAAAGAGATACAGGGGAAAAGTGCAGTATATCTACCCGTATCTGGAGGAAGAGACAAGAACCATCAAAGTGAGATTGTCGTTTCCCAATCCAAATCTGAAACTCAAACCGGGTATGTATGCCAATGTAGAGATTGAGACATCACCTCTCCGGAACGTGGTAGCGGTACCCATGGAAGCGGTCCTCTTTTCCGGTGAAAGGAATCTCGTCTTTATTGTGTTGGGAGATGGCCGATTTGCACCCAGGGATATCACCGTGGGAATTGAGAGCGGCGACGGATTCTATGAAGTGAAGGAGGGTCTGTCTGAGGGGGTTAAGGTTGTTGCTTCAGGACAATTTTTGCTGGATTCAGAAAGCAAACTTCAGGAGAGTATTGCGAAGCTCCTGTCAAAACGAAAGGAATGACCGGTAAGCACCGGAAAAATTGATATGATCGAAAGAATAATCGAATGGTCAGTTCATAATCGTTTTATCGTCATTTTCGCCGTACTGATCTTGTCACTCGGAGGTTTTGTGGCCATGTCAACCATACCCTTGGATGCCATCCCGGACTTGAGTGATGTTCAGGTGATAATTCTCACAGAATATCCGGGTCAAGCTCCCCAGGTAGTGGAAGACCAGGTGACCTATCCGCTCACCACCGCTATGTTGTCTGTACCGTTTGCCAAGGTTGTCCGTGGTTATTCTTTTTTCGGGCTCTCTTTTGTGTACATCATTTTCGAGGACGACACCGATATGTACTGGGCTCGAAGTCGTGTCCTGGAATACCTGAATTTCGTTTCGGGACGTTTGCCGCAAGGGGTGACGCCGCAACTCGGGCCTGATGCCACCGGTGTCGGTTGGGTCTATGAGTATATGGTGGAAAGCGACCGTCATGATTTGCAGCAGTTGCGCTCCATACAGGATTGGTACCTGAGGTACGAACTCATGAGCGTCCCCGGCGTGACTGAGGTAGCCAGCATCGGCGGTTATGTGAAGCAGTACCAGGTGGAGGTGGATCCCAACAAGCTGCTGGCTTTTAACATTCCTCTCAATAAGGTCAGGATGGCAATTCAGAGAAGCAACAATGATGTAGGCGGTAAACTGATTGAGATGTCGGAGACTGAATTTATAGTGAGGGGTCTCGGCTATATCCGTTCATTGGATGATCTGAAGAAGATTGCCCTTGGTGTAGATACAAACGGGACACCGATCTTGCTACGCAATGTGGCCAACATTCATCTGGGTCCTGATCTCCGTCGCGGATTAGCCGACAGAGATGGACTTGGCGAGACAGTGGGGGGGATCATCGTCATGCGATACGGGGAGAATGCCCTGAAAGTCATCGAGGACGTGCGCAAGAAGATCGACGATCTGAAATCAGGACTACCGGAAGGGGTAGAGATCATGCCGGCCTACGACCGGTCTCTCCTCATTGAGCGGGCGATTGATAACCTGAAAGAAAAACTTCTTGAGGAAAGCGTCGTTGTAGCGCTGGTCTGCATCGTTTTTCTTCTCCATTTTCGCAGCGCCTTTGTGGCTATCTTTACCCTCCCTGTGGGGATTCTCATCTCTTTCCTCATCATGCGCTATCAGGGGATCAACGCCAATATCATGTCTTTAGGGGGGATCGCCATCGCCATCGGCGCCATGGTGGACGCTGCCATCGTCATGATCGAGAATGCGCACAAACATATCGAACGCAACGGCGGCAAGGGCGACCACTGGCAAACAATGATTGATGCCTCTAAGGAGGTCGGCCCCGCTCTGTTCTATTCGCTGCTCATCATCACTTTTTCGTTCCTTCCCGTTTTTTCGCTTCAGGCGCAGGAGGGGCGTTTGTTTACACCGCTCGCTTTCACGAAAACATACGCCATGGCCGCATCGGCGCTGCTTGCAATCACTATCGTTCCGGTCCTGATGGGATACTTCATCAAGGGGAAGATTCTTCCTGAGGAGAAGAATCCCATCAACCGTTTCCTGATTCGCGTCTACCGGCCGTGTATCCGGTTTGTGCTGAAATTCAGAAAGACGACACTAGCCATCGGGGCGGTCGTTCTGGCCGTCACGATCATACCGGTGAGGAATATTGGCTCCGAGTTCATGCCGCCGCTGAACGAAGGAGACTTGCTCTACATGCCGACAACGGATCCCGGAATCTCCATTACTAAGGCAAGGGAACTCCTGCAGCAGACGGACAAGATCATTCGCACGTTTCCGGAGGTGGAGCGGGTGTTCGGGAAGATTGGCCGCGCGGAGACCGCTACTGATCCGGCGCCGCTGAGCATGATTGAGACAACCATCACTTTGAAACAGCAAGACGACTGGCCCAGGCGGAAAATTGTGTCAAGATGGTATTCAGGCTGGAAGCCCCATTGGTTGGCAACACCTTTCAGGTGGGTCTGGCCAGAGCACCGCGCCGTTACCATGGACGAATTGGTGGCAGAGCTGAACGCTACCATTCAGTTTCCCGGCCTCACCAACGCCTGGACCATGCCCATAAAGACGAGGATTGATATGCTCAGTACGGGCATCAAGACGCCGGTGGGTATCAAGCTCATGGGAGCAGACCTCGATACCCTCAACACACTTGGAGCAAGGGTGCAGGTGATCGTTCAGAAGCTACCCGGCACCTTAAGTGCTTTTGCCGATAAAGTAACCGGTGGGAACTTTCTCGATTTTGAGATCAACCGGGATGAGGTGGCCCGGTACGGTTTGACAGTGGGTGACGTGCAGGACATCATCCAGTCAGCTGTAGGCGGCATGAATGTCAGCTTCACAGTAGAAGGACTAGAGAGATATCCCATTAATGTCCGCTACAGCAGGGAACTGCGCGACAGTATCAGCAAGCTAAAACGGGTAATCATCCCGACACCCACCGGCGCCCAGATCCCCATTAGTCAGGTGGCTGATATTCGCATCCGGAAAGGGGCACCTGTTATCAAAAGTGAGAACGCCAGGCATACCGCCTGGGTATACGTTGATATTTCCGGGATCGATATAGGAACATACGTGAAGCGGGCTCAGCAGGCCGTGAAGGAGGAGCTCGATCTCCCCGAGGGATATTCTGTTGTCTGGAGTGGACAGTACGAATATATGGAACGGGCGGCGAAGCGACTGAGGATTGTTGTGCCGGTGACTCTCCTCATTATCTTTCTATTGCTCTATCTCAATTTCAAGAATGTCACGGAGAGTCTTATCGTCATGCTGTCACTGCCGTTTTCACTCGTAGGCGGATTCTGGTTCATATACTTTCTGGGGTATAATATGAGTGTGGCGGTGGGTGTCGGTTTCATCGCTCTGGCCGGTGTAGCGGCGGAAACGGGAGTGGTGATGCTCATCTATTTGGATCATGCCTACGAAGATAGAGTAAAACAGGGAGAGATGAGATCCTTGAAAGATCTCTACGAAGCGGTCATGGAGGGAGCAGTGGAAAGGGTCCGGCCAAAGATGATGACTGTAACGGCTATTATTGCAGGACTGCTGCCCATCCTCTGGGGACACGGCACCGGATCGCAAGTGATGAAGCGTATTGCGTCACCCATGGTAGGCGGAATGATCACATCTACAATTCTTACATTGCTTGTCATCCCTACCATCTATTATCTGTGGAGATCGGTTGGATTGAGTAGGAACAAGGAATGAGCCTTGAGGAGATTACCAAAAAACGTAAACTATGTTTTACCTCTTCTGACTGTTTGTGGTAGAATAGAAGGATGCAAGAGTCTCTGAAAGATCCCGTTTGCGGTATGGCCGTCACCGAAGAGACGGCAGTAGGAATACGGGAATACGCCGGCGTCAAGTACGGTTTCTGTGCTCAGTACTGCCTTGATCTTTTTGACAGCGATCCTGACCGGTTCGCACAACCCGCTGGAGACCAGACAAGTCGAACAAGTCCAGTCACGTCGGAGGAGCAGTCCTTCACAGACCCCGTCTGCGGCATGATCGTGACAGCCGAATCCGCCGCCGGTACCCACACCTATGATGGTGCAGCTTACTATTTCTGCGCCGAACAGTGTCTCCACAAGTTCAAAACAGACCCAGGACCTTATCTCGGTAAAGATAATCGTGTCGGGATGGTTCCTTCTGATCACGATGACAGTTCGACGAAATACATCTGTCCAATGGACCTCGAAGTGATCCAAGATGGGTCCGGGAGCTGTCCTGTCTGCGGCATGGCACTGGAGCCGATGGAGGTGACCTTGGAGGAAGCGGAAAATCCCGAACTTATCTTTATGAGTCGCAGATTCTGGTTGAGTCTTGCTCTGACGATTCCCATCGTAGTCATAGCCATGGGTGAGATGATTTTCGGGCGAGCGTTTGTTACACCGTCGGTAGGGAAGTGGCTTCAGTTGATCCTGTCCACAGTGGTGGTTCTGTGGGGAGGCAAATCTTTCTTCCAGCGGGCGTGGACTTCTGTTGTAAGTCGTAGTCTGAATATGTTCACACTCATCAGCATGGGGACTGGTGTTGCCTATGGGTATAGCCTGGTGGCTACACTCTTTCCCTCTATCTTTCCTGCGACGTTTCGCGGTCCGGGCGGTGAAGTAGCTGTCTACTTTGAAGCCGCCGCTATGATCATAACCCTTGTTCTTCTCGGTCAGGTCCTTGAACTGAAGGCGAGGGAAAAGACCAGCGGAGCCATCAAGGCTCTTCTTGAACTTACGCCAAAGAGAGGGCGGGTTGTCAGGAGCGATGGCACGGAAGAAGATGTCCCCCTTGAGCTGGTTCACCCCGGCGACAGATTAAGGGTTCGACCTGGTGAAAAGATCCCAGTAGATGGTGCGGTAGTAGAAGGTTCCAGTTCTGTGGATGAGTCTATGGTGACGGGGGAGCCGATCCCTGTGGAGAAGCGGAGTGGAGATCAGGTTGTTGGGGCCACGGTAAACGGGACCGGAAGTTTTCTCATGGAAGTTCAGCGGGTCGGCAGTGACACATTGCTTTCCCAGATCGTCCAGATGGTGAGTGAAGCTCAGAGAAGCCGCGCTTCCATTCAGAGAGTTGCGGACAGGGTTGCTTCCTTATTTGTGCCGGTAGTAGTTGGGACCAGTGTTGTTACATTCATCGTCTGGGCCCTCTTTGGTCCTGAGCCGAAGATGACCTACGCCATCGTTAACACCGTAGCTGTATTGATCATCGCTTGCCCTTGTGCGCTTGGTCTGGCAACACCCGTGTCCATTATGGTGGGGATGGGCAGGGGTGCCATTGCGGGTGTTCTCATCAAGAATGCTGAAGCGCTGGAAACCATGGAGAAGATCGATACTCTTGTGGTGGATAAAACCGGTACTCTAACAGATGGCAAGCCGAAAATGGTAGCGGTGGAGGTATCCGGTGACATAGATGAAAATGAATTGCTGCAGATGGCAGCAAGTTTAGAGCAGGCTAGCGAACACCCTTTGGGAGAAGCTGTGGTCTCTGCTGCACTTGACAAAGGTCTCAAATTGATGAGAGTCGAAGAGTTTGACTCTGTTCCGGGGAAGGGGATCACCGGCAAAATCGATGGTCACATGATAGCGATGGGAAACAGAACACTTTTCAGTGATCTGGAGATTGAATTAGGTTGGTTTGTTGAGAAAGGTGATGCACATCGCCGAGAAGGCGAAACAGTAATGTTCGTGTCAATAGATGGCGAGGTGGTGGGAATCCTGACGGTGGGTGATTCTGTGAAGGAGACGGCACCGGGCACTATTGCGAGGCTCCGGCGGGACGGTATTCATCTGGTGATGCTAACAGGGGACAACCGGATTGCGGCTGAAGCGGTAGCACGACACCTCGGTATCGAAGAAGTGCATGCTGAGGTTTTGCCTGATGAGAAGATTCAGGTTATCGAAAAACTCCAGATTGAAGGTAGAGTAGTGGCTATGGCAGGGGACGGGATCAACGATGCACCAGCATTGGCGAAAGCGGACGTGGGAATTGCCATGGGCACCGGAAGCGACGTGGCCATAGAGAGCGCCGGGATCACACTTATGAAAGGTGATCTAGTTGGAATTGTCCGGGCGTTGGAACTGAGCCAGCGCACCATGCGCAACATTCGTCAGAACCTGTTCTGGGCATTTTTCTATAATTTCCTGGGAGTCCCCGTGGCGGCAGGAGTTCTCTATCCGTTCCTCGGCATCTTGTTGAGTCCAATTGTCGCTGCCGCGGCTATGAGTTTCAGCTCTGTTTCCGTCATCGGAAATGCACTCCGTCTTCGAAATCTAAAATTTGACAATAAAGATTCGTAATCATTATTGAGTTAAACTAGGTTGCTCTCACCTAAAGTGTAAAAAACTTTTTTTCTTGACATTTACCTGAAAATATAGGTAGGCTTCAAGCGATTTGTGGGGAAAATGACCTCGGAACAAAATCCACATTTTTCACTCTGTAAAACTTTCATTAGAATAGTGTTCCCATCTTTGTCTTCGTCAAATGAGTGGACGAGCGAGATTGGTGCACGCAGTGATTACCAAATAACCTAATAGGAGGATCACAATGGCTAGTTTGAAAGATACTTTCTCCACGGTTAGTGGATGGTTTGGCGATTTCGTCAGCCTGGGGCTGTCTTTAGCGATGGTCTTTCTCGTAGTTGACGCGCTTTTTGGCGTTGGCACAACGGGAATCGTGGATAATGTGGCTGATCTTGTAGGGGCTTTTACAGACAATGGCATTACAGGGTTAGTTGCCTTCGTGGTCTTTATGTCTATTTGGGGCAGTAACTAGGTTACTTGTAACCTGAAGCAGGTTCGTCCCTTCCATGAAGGGGGGGACGAACAATGCTGACTCAGAACTGACATTAAATATCACTCAATTCAGTTAACCTCGCTAGATAATAGGGAGAATTAACCTATGATTAGGAATGCACTACAGGCCATCAGTGGCTGGGGTAAAGAAGTCGTCGATTTCGGCGTCGCAGTCATCATGGTGGGCGTCGTAGTTGATATCCTCTTTCCCGGAACAACGGGTGTCATTGATAATATCGCCGATTTAGTCGGCGATTTTTCGTCGCAAGGCGTAGCAGGTATAATAGCACTGCTTCTCTTTGTGACAATATATAATAATAGATAGGCACTTAACCGGGACGGTATAAGTAAGACCGCTCTTCCGAGAGCGGTGGAGTCTATCCCAGCCTGATTCTGGGCGGTTTATCCGTTTTGAATTAGATTGGGATTTTCTTTTCCCAGAAACAGTCTCCCGGCAAACTTTGAAATCGACGACGGGGGGTGTAATTTCGCCGGCCAACAGAGAGGATTAATAACGTGAATTATCTGTACGCACAAACATCTTCCGGAGGAGGAATCCTCGGTTTCTTACCTTTCGTCCTCATCCTTCTTGTCATCTATTTTCTCATGCTCCGGCCACAAATGAAACAGCAGAAAGATCGTAAGGTTATGCTGGGAAACCTTAAAAAGGGAGATAAAGTTGTTACATCTGGCGGGATACACGGCACGATCACCGGTTTCAAGGAAAAGAATTCCACTGTTATCCTAACGGTGGATAAGCATGTGAAGCTTACGGTGAGCAAATCAGCCATATCCGGGCCCAGCTCATCTATAGAGAAGGAAGCTTGATGGCAGCGCTTCCGGTTGTGACATATGGTGAGTCAATCCTTAGAAAAGTCCTTGAACCCGTGGAAGATTTCGAGACTATCGAAGACTTGGTTCCGAACATGTTCGATACTATGTATGAAGAGGAGGGTATCGGCTTGGCTGCTAACCAGATCGGTGTCGATCTTAATGTGATGGTGATCGATATTTCTCACGCTGATGAAAATTGTCCCCCTTCCACTTTTGTTAACGGACAGATTATTGAGCGGTCAGGTTCCGAATCTTTGGATGAAGGGTGCCTGAGTGTCCCGGGTGTTCGTGTAGATGTAACCCGTTCCGAAAAAGTGACATTTGCCTATCAGGATTTGAAAGGGAATCATCATGAAGCAAAGTTTGACGGTCTCATGGCAACAGTTATTCAGCATGAAATGGATCACCTCAACGGTCTTCTTATCATCGATCACGCCTCTCAGCTGGATAAACATCGAATCCGGAAGCAGTTGAAAGAGCTGGCATCGTAACACTCCTGAGGTCTCAATTTCATAGACCGTAACCTGTTGAATCCACTCCGCATTGTCTTTATGGGGAATCCGGATTTCGCTGTCCCGTCCCTGAATGAGATCATGGTATCAAATCATGAAGTAGTGGCGGTGGTCACATCCCCTGACAAGCCCCGGGGCAGGGGAAAATCGGTATCGCCCACTATGGTGGCTCAAAGGGCATCTGATTATGCTTTGCCATTAATTCAGCCATCATTACTGAAAGATGATTTCTTTATTTCACAACTCCAGGAGCTGAAAGCTGATCTTTTTTCTGTTGTGGCCTTTCGTTTGCTACCCTCAGTGGTATTACAGATTCCGAAAATAGGGTCAGTGAATCTCCATCCTTCTCTGCTGCCGCAATACCGGGGCGCCGCACCTCTCCAGTGGGCGTTAATGAACGGTGATGTGAAGACAGGCATCACAACATTTCTCCTCTCTCCTGCGATGGATAGTGGGGATATTTTAATGACTAGACCTCTGGGCATTTTCCCCGAAGACGATTCCGGATCTCTCTCTCTCCGTGCATCACAGCTAGGGGCCCATTTGCTTGCAGAGACAATTGACAGTCTGGCACGCGGTACGGCCTCACCGAAGCCTCAGGATGACAGCAATGCCAGCCGTGCACCCAAGATCACCTCTGAAGATTGCGAGATAGACTGGACCAAATCTGCTGCTAGTGTGAGAAATCAGGTTCGTGCTCTATCGCCTACTCCAGGCGCATACACATCTCTGGCCGGTCGCCGTCTGAAAATCTATAGGTGTGAACTCTCCTTGGCGGCGGAGGAGACATCCGGGGAAGTGATTTCTCTGAAGAAAACATCGTTTACGGTAAGGTGCGGTTCCGGCAGTGTGGTTATTCAGGAGCTTCAACCGGAAGGGAAAAGGCGGATGACCAGTGGGGAATTTCTTGCCGGCACCCAGTTGAGGGTGGGAGATCGTCTTGGCAAATAAGCTATCGGCGAGAGAACACACTGTTAGAATTCTCGATAAATTCGATCGTAGCTTTAATAGACTTTCGACAATTTTTGAAAATTATTTTGCTTCCAATGAAACGTCCTCTAAGTCGCGGCCAGAAATCACTCATCTTGTACAGGATATTATCCGTCACCGTGGCTACATTGATCATATTATCATTTCTCTGTTTAGAGGCAACTATAAAACAGCTGACAACACTCTCAGGAATATACTGAGGCTGGGAACATATGAAATCCTCTACAGGGATCAAGTCCCGGACTTTGCGGCGGTGGATGAAGCGGTGGAGCTTGCGAAGCGGAGGCGGGGAAAGGGTGCGGCGGGCCTCGCAAACGCGCTTCTCCGAAAGATCCGTAAAGCAGATACGTCCGTGGAGAAGGCACTCTCTCCAGAAACGCCCATTCATCAGATGGCAGCTCTACTATCTCACCCGGGATGGATGATTAGCCGGTGGATAGAATCTTTCGGCTGGGAACGGACGATCCAATTTTGCGAGTGGAACAATACAGTTCCAATCCTCACTGTTCGCATGAATTCACTCCAAACCGAGAAGGAGGCGTTTGAAAAATTTCTGGAAGAAAGTATGGTCCAATGGGAGCCGAACCAAATTATTCCAGAGTTTTACACCGTTCACCGAGTGTCAAAAATCAGGTCAAGCAGCCAGTTCAATGAGGGTCATTTTTCATTTCAGGATATCTCTTCCGGGTTGGTTACAAATCTTTTAAAACCAACTGAAGGTGACTCCGTTCTTGATGTTTGTGCAGCTCCCGGGGGAAAGTGCGGCTATATGGCGGAGCTCATGAGGAACAGTGGTTCGGTTTATGCGTTTGATGTGGATGCTGACAGACATGCGCTATTGAAAGAATCAATGAAAAGATTGAAACTCAATTCTGTCAACGTAGAACAGAAGGATGCCACAGCTGACTCTTTTCAGGTTTCCGATAAAATTCTCATCGACGCACCTTGTACCGGTACCGGCGTCATGGCCAAACGGGCTGATCTAAAATGGCGCAGGCGTCCATCTGACCTGGACGAAATGGTTGCTGTGCAAAAAAGAATTATCAGTCATATAGCTCAGTTCCTTGAGTCGGAAGGAGAACTGGTCTACGCCACCTGTTCAGTTGAGCCTGAAGAGAACTGGGGTGTGGTGGACAGTTTTTTAGCCGACAATCCATCGTTTTCAATACAGTCGGCTGAAGGACGAGTTCCGTCGGGGTTTCTTGATAATATGGGGGCGCTCAGCACTTTTCCGCCAGAACATGGGATGGACGGCGTTTTTGCAGTAATTTTGAGGCGCAACTGATGAAAACGGTTTACCACTATGCTGTGATAGCGTTCATTGTGGGCGCCATCGGCTTACTGTTCTTGGATAAAATTGTCATGCCTCTTTATGTCCGTTCGGACGCCGGCCGTTTTCTTCCTGATGTGACAGGCATGTCTTTTGAAAAGGCAAAGTCGACACTTGAGCTGGAAGGTTTTGTCGCCAAGCGGGGTGATGTGAAATATACCAGCGCCTACTCGGCAGGTACAGTCATAGATCAGTATCCGGACGCAATGCAAAAGGTGAAGCCGGGGCGGACTGTCCATCTGACTATCGCTGAGCGTGAAAGAATGATAATGATACCCGATCTTGTGGGGAAGTCTATCCGAAGCGGGAAGCTGGAGTTAAGTGAGGTTGGATTAATGGTTGATTCACTTATCAGCGAATACGATGCAGATGTCCCCGTTGATGTCATCCGCTGGCAATATCCGCGGGCCGGAGATTATCTTCGACGGGGTAGTGGCCTCACAGTCATCATTAGCAAAGGTAAACCACCTGACTTCTACCAGATGCCTCAGCTGTTTGGTCTCAGCTTGGAAAAAGCGGAGCAACAGCTTGCTAAATCGCAGCTCTCTCTGGGACGCATCACCTATCGCCAGAATGAGGATCTTGTTCCCTATACCATACTTGAACAATCTATTGTTTCGGGAACCATTCTGGACAAACCGATCCCCATTGATGTAACGGTAAGCATACTGGATTTGAATGATGTTTACAACCAACTATCAGACCCTAAACGAAAACGATGAACTACCGAAATGAAGTTTACAGAAAAATGATTCATTTTGGCTCGGCCGTATTTCCTATCTCCTACTATTATTCTTTGAGCAGAGAGCAGATGCTTTGGTTGTTGGGTGGATTGAGTGCTCTGTTTCTCGTTGGAGAATTGTTGAGAATGAACGTGGGGCCTTTTAAGCGATTCTTTAAGTTAATTTTCAGTGCTGTTGTGCGTGAGTCGGAGGATCATACAATCACCGGTGCCACAACGGTCTTTATTGCTGGATTTCTTACTGTTCTGATTTTTGAGAGACCGGTGGCTATTTTTGCTATGCTCATTCTTTCTCTAGCGGATGCAACAGCTGCACTCATTGGTCGAAAGTGGGGAAACCACTCGCTATTCGAAAAATCGGTTGAAGGAACGATGACTTTCCTGATAGTGGCACTGGCATTGGCTTTTTTACTTCCCGATCTACCGAGGGCCGGCGCCGTGGCCGCAGCGGGAATTGCTACTATCGCAGAAGTTTTACCTTCCCCTATCGATGACAACCTGATTGTCCCTCTTTCGGCGGCCACTACCATCTCCTTTTTCTATCTGATTGCGTGAGTTTCCTGGCGCCATCGCTTCTCTGGGGCCTTTTGGCGGCAGCTGTCCCTGTCATTATTCATCTCATCAGCAGACGGCAAACACAGCGTGTCGATTTCAGTACCGTTCGTTTCATCAAGGAGCTGGAGCACGACACAATCCGGAAACTGAAATTGCGCCAGATTATTCTGCTGATTCTCAGAACGACGGCCGTTATACTACTCGTTTTATCTTTCGCCCGCCCGGTGAAAATAGGTTATTTCCCGCTGGCAGGGACCGTGGGGCAGTCCACCAGGATTGCCATGCTATTTGATAACTCCGCAACCATGGCTGCTGAAGTAGAAAGGTCTACCCTTCTTGACAGGTCAAAACAGACAGCGCTGAATCTTCTTCATAACTTGGAAGGCGATTTTACTTTGGACGCCTACCAGACAACTCCTTTTAAAAGGGTCGCTTCTGAGCCAATGACTTCAATGGGGCGAGTGAAAGAGATTTTTCAAAATATCCAGCCTACCGGTGGACAGGACAACTTGTGGACTGCTATCGACTCAGCTATCGTACGGTCGGAGCGGGAAGAGGAGATATCGGGTCATTCTGCAAACCGGGAACTATATGTTTTCAGCGATTTCCCTGTCGCAGTATCTGACTGGAAATTGACGGCAACAGCTGAATGGCGCACCTATCTTTTTCCTCAGCCCCCTGTAATGAACAATCTTAGGGTTGAAAGTGCCGGTGTCACCTCTCTACTCAAAATGCCGAATCAGCTTCTGACCGCTGAAACCTATATTTCCAATTCTGGTGGAGAGGTGAGAAAAGATGTCCCTGTTCAACTTTTCTTTGATGATGCCAGGACTGGCCAGGTGGTTTCTGATTTTGAACTTTTTGATGAGAAGAATTTTGCTTTTCAGGCATTTGCTGGGGAGCCGGGGATTGTACATGGAATGATAGAGATTCCCGAAGACGACTTTACTTATGACGACCGGCGGTTTTTCCAGTTTCGCATGACCGATCAGATCCGCTGTGCCGTAATCCGGCAGAACGAAACCGACGGCTCTCTGCTCAAACTGGCACTATTGGCACTGAACAGGACAACACAGGTCGTTGAGCTGGAGGAGCACCTCTTTGGCACTGTTGGAGCAACACTTTTGTCCGACAAGGATGTGGTGATACTGCTTAATCCTGGTGAACTCACTTCCCGAGAGATTGAAGCTTTGCAAGAATTTGTTACTGACGGTGGTTCTGCCTTGATTTTTCTGGGGGAATTGTTAGAGAGCTCTGGTGGCGGGAATTGGTTGAGGGAGTTTGATCTTGGAACCTTCACCGGTACAAATCGCTTGGCCGGTGAAAACTTTCTTACGGTTGACCGCATTGCCTTAAAACATCCCTTATTCAGTGAATTTCCTGCCACCAGTCTCCGGGATGAGATGCCGCAAATATTCGCACACCACAGGATGAAGGGCTTCCGGCGGTCTCAGGTCATTTTGTCGCTCTCGAACGGCGAACCATTTTTGACTGAGAAAGAAGTTGGGTCCGGACGTATAATTCTCTTTTCAGCACCACCCGACCTTGCCTGGACGGACCTACCTGTTCGAGGCATCTTTGTGCCGCTGTTACACAGAATTTTGATTTACCTCACATCTGACGTATCCGGAAAGATGGAAGTAGCAGTAGGAGATACCCTTACCATTCCCATCTCTCGAGAAGATTTATCAAAAGAGATTGTTATCCGATCGCCCAATGGTATCAAAACAAAAGTTGTGCCGAACTATTCCAGAGAAAGGATTATCATAGAAAACCTGGATATAACAGGTGTTTACGAGGTGACGTTGGGAGGAGAATTGTTCACAACCTTTGTGGCGAACCTGGCCTCTACGGAGGATCCTTCAAGACGTCTGGAAGAAGATCAACTGAACGATCTATTTGTCGGCGGCTCAGCAAGAGTCATCAGCATAGACGAAGACCCGGTCCTAGCGGTAAATGAGGCGAGAAGAGGAACAGAGCTGTGGCACATTTTCCTCCTTTCAGGGCTGGTATTATTGAGTGCAGAAACTTGGATTGGTCGGGTTAGGGAGGAATAACCTATTGTTGGATATTGAAAAAATATCAAATGAAAAAGCTTTTCTTATTGGTGTTGTCACAGGCGGTCTTTCACCGGAAGTTGTTGAAGAGCATCTGGATGAATTAGAGCTTTTAACTGAAACGGCGGGAGCTGAGACTGTGGGTCGATTTACACAAAGAGTAAATCGCATCAGCCCAAAATATTTCATCGGCAAAGGGAAGGCAGAGCAAATTGTCAATCAGGCCAAGATGCTGGATGTAAATCTGATCGTATTTGATGACGAGCTTTCGCCCACCCAAGTGAGGAACTTCCTGAGATTGGCCGAATCCATTAAGGTTATTGATAGAACAGCCCTTATTCTAGATATATTTACACAGCATGCCAGGACAAGAGAAGCCAAAACGCAGGTGGAACTGGCCCGTCTTGAGTACATGCTTCCGCGGTTGACGCGCATGTGGACTCATCTGGAGCGACAAATGGGCGGCATCGGCACCCGGGCCGGCGCCGGTGAGACTCAGATCGAAATCGATCGGAGACTAGTTCGTGGCCGCATATCGAAACTTCAGAGAGAAATGAAAGGGATTGAAAAAGAGCGGGAAACTCAGAGCAGAAGGCGGGAACAGAAATTCAGAATTTCTCTCGTCGGATACACTAATGCGGGAAAGTCAACTCTCCTAAATGTGCTGACAGGTGCTGATGTCTATATAAAAGATCAGCTTTTCGCTACGCTGGACACCACGGTCAGATCACTTACCCTTGACAGAAAATGTAAAGTACTTATAAGTGATTCTGTAGGATTTATCAGGAAGCTACCTCACTCTCTGGTGGCATCATTCAGAAGTACACTGAAGGAAGCTGTCGACTCAGATCTACTTCTGCTTGTGGTGGATGCCAGTTCAAGACAGCTGGATGAGCAACTGGAGACGGTAAAGGAGGTGCTTACTTCCATAGGGACTAGAGGTAAAGAGACAGTTGTAGTGGCAAACAAGATTGACCTGCTCACACCCGCAGAATTGCGCGGCCTGAAGGATCGTTTTCCTCATGCTGTTTTTATTTCAGCTCAAAACCACCTGAGACTTGATACTCTACTTGAAAGGATGAAGAAAAGCCTGGAAAGTTCGTACCAGACGGCGGAGGTTACATTTTCCGCTTCGTTGGGGAAAGAGATTGCTTCAGTCTATGAGCGGGTGGAAGTGCTGGAACAGGATTATCAGTCAGATGGAGTTCACCTTAAGATCCGCGGTAATAGCAGTGTAATTGAACAGATTGTGGCTCAATCAGAGGACGGGGAAGCCTAAATAAAAAACTCCCGAACCGGGGCATTGTTGGAACTCGCTTTAGTCACGGTGGGTACCTCCCGGATGATTCAAGTTTCCTTGATCCCGATAGCAATCAGGAAAGGCCTGCTTTCCTCACCCGAAGTTCAGTTCCCATTTATTATTATTGAAGGTTCCAAAAATGCCGGAACCGGTCCGGGGAATTTTTAAAGAGCTTAACGTCATATTACCCTACCCCGACAATAAATGAAAGAAAAACTGTCCTGTTATTCTTTTCCATCGGGTTGTTTCTGATCAGATTTGATATTGCTGTATTTGTTGTAGTAGGCGTCGCCCATCTCAGAGAAAAAGCGAAGCACTTTTCCTACCCCGGACGGTTTCTCTATTTCGGACGGATCTTTTGTTTTGTCGGACTCTGACACCCGTTTAATTCCGAAATGAACCACCGTATCGAAAAAATCCTGAATATGGGCCAGAGTTTCGCCAAGCCGTTTTGAGAATGAACCGCTCATTGCAAAAAAGACATCATTTCAGTGATTTCGGTTGTGGGAGATTTACAGGCATAATTCTGGCAGACATAAACTGTCGTCTTTCCGTTCATGGCGACCTGTGTTTCAGTGAAAGGGGCGATGCGGACCACCTCTTTTTGCTGACTGTCTGACGGCTTCAGTATAACAACCTTATTTGGGAGGAAAGATTCCTGGATGCGCCTCAACATTGATCGTGTGTCTTCGCTCTGCCTATCGCCAACCACTACAATCTCGTAGGACGGTCCGATACCAAAGTCAACAGCTGAAAGAAGTTGTGTGAAAGCGGTGGGTGATTTTTCTACATTTTCGGAAAAAAGTTTTCCGATGGTGGCAGCCATATTTTCGTATTCGCTCTTTCCGGTGATCCGTCCTAATCGCAGAAGCACCAGGGCCGCCACGGAATTTCCGGAGGGAATGGCACCATCATACAGCTCCTTAGTTCTGACGATCTGCTCCTCGCCGTCATCGGCGGTGAAGAAGAAGGCGCCGTTAGCTTCATCCCAGAAGAGGTCAGTCATGATCTCAGTGAGACGTAAACTTTCCGAAAGATATTTTATATCAAACGTCGCTTCATAAAACTCCAGAAGACCCCAGGATAAAAAAGCATAATCCTCAAGATGAGCGGGTAAAGACGATTCACCTTTCCTGTACCGTTTCAGTAGTCGACCATCTTTTCCTTTGAGATTTTCCAGGACAAAATCGGTGGCGTTTCCGGCGGCCTGCGCGTAGGAATCATCATTCAGAACTTGTGCCCCTTTTGCGAATGCAGCAATCATCAGTCCGTTCCAGTCAGTGAGTATCTTGTCATCCTTCAGGGGGTGCACCCTCTTATCTCTGGTGTCGAAAAGTTTCTGACGCATCTTTTCCAGTTTCGCTCTGAGCTCAGATGTTTCCATATCGCTATCCTGAGCCACTTTGGCGATTGAATTGGTAAGATGTGGTATATTTCTTTCTGTGGAATGCCCAGTTGATTCTTCACGGAAATTCCCTTCTTTGGAAAAGTTGTACACTTCACCAAACAGGGTACCGTCACTTTCACCCAGAATAGATTTCACCTCATCCTCAGTCCAGACGTAAAACTTCCCTTCTTCACCTTCACTGTCCGCATCTTCTGCTGAGAAAAAGCCTCCTTCTGATGATGTCATGTCTCGAAGGACGTAACTGAATATCTCACGGGCAGTTGTGGCATATTCTTCTTTGCCTGTCACCTGATACGCCTCTAGGTAGGCTATGGCGTTGATGGCCTGATCATAGAGCATTTTTTCAAAATGAGGGAGGAGCCACTCTCGATCCGTTGCGTAACGGTGGAATCCAAAACCGACGTGATCATAAATGCCACCTTTTCGCATCGCTTCCAAAGTTTTCTCCACCATCATAAGTGCAGTTGGATCACCTGTTCTTTTGTGATAGCGGAGTAGAAATGAAAGGTTGTGGGCAGTGGGAAATTTCATTCGGCCTTCGAATCCACCGTACTCATCATCAAAATTTTTGAGAAACTGAGCAAAAGCACTCTTCAGAGTTTCTTCTGAAAGATCCTCGGTACCGGAAGGAGAGAAAGAATTTTGGAGGTGCTGAACAACCTGTTCCGCGGTGGTTAAGAGCCTGTTTCTGTCCTCATGCCACATTTTCCCTAAGCGCGGCAGTAGATCCATCATACCCATCCGCTGAAAACGGCTCTCTTTCGGGAGATAGGTACCGGCGAAGAACGGTTGCTTTTCCGGAGTCATTAGGATGGTGAGAGGCCAGCCGCCACTGCCGGTCAACATCTGGCAAACTGTCATATAAATGTTATCTATATCGGGACGCTCCTCACGGTCTACTTTTATGTTGATAAAATATTCATTCATAAGTGCTGCTACTGTGCTGTCTTCGAACGATTCGTGTTCCATGACATGGCACCAGTGGCATGTAGAATAACCGATGGAAAGGAAAATAGGCTTGTCCTGTTTCTCAGCAGCGGCAAATGCTTCCTCGCCCCAGGGATACCAATCCACCGGATTGTCCTTATGCTGCAGGAGATAAGGACTCTGCTCCTGGGCCAGTCTGTTCATTTTCATTTTCCCCTCAGTTGATTGACAACCGGTGGAAATTATTGCAAGAATGAGTGTCCCACCAATACAGGTTATCTTGTTCATGATTGAAGGAGAAATTAATCGCTTACCTTTCTGTATCCAAGAGGTAGCTGTTGTATTTCCCTCGGTGAAAAGCTAATTTCACTGGCTCTACCTTGGGATTACGGACTCGAGGTTTACCGTAATTATGTATTCAGCATAGGAATCTTAATGTTTCACTTAACTGTTGTTTTTACTTATCTCTTTATCCTGGTTGGTGTGGGAATCCATAAATCCAGGAAAGTTAAAACTCAAAGTGATTTTGCAGTAGCCGGTAGAAGCCTTACACCTTGGGTATTAGTTGGAACCATGCTCGCAACATGGATCGGTACGGGCTCTATCCTCGGCAATGCCGGAAAGACATATGAGACAGGTATGGCAGCCTTTATCCTTCCCTTGGGTGGTGCCCTGGGAATACTGATACTTACACGGGTGGCCGGGAAGGTTAGGGCATTTGAGAAGATCACAGTGCCGGAGATCCTGGGTGAGCGGTATGGTCAGTCCGCCCGGTTGCTGAGTCTCATAGCGTTAGTTATAGCTTACATGGTGATTGTCAGTTATCAGTTCAATGCAGGCGGAGCTGTGTTGGAAACGGTACTGACCGATGAGAACGGAGTTAGCCTGATCAGTGCAAAAACTGCGACCATTATTGCCGCTGTTTTCATCATTGTCTACACGCTCCTGGCTGGCCTATTAAGCGTAGCGTACACAGATGTGGGAAACGGCATCATCATGACGGTGTCTCTTTTAATCGCCTTTCCCATTCTGTGGGTTAAAGCCGGTGGTATGAGCGGCATGGAGACAGCTTTCTCGCAGATGGGGAAGTCGGAGCATATGCAATTTTTTGGTGTCTATTCCATAGTGGATGTGATCAATTTTTGCCTACCTCCGTTTCTCCTTGTCTTGGGGGATGCTAATATGTACCAGCGGTTCTCCGCCAGTAAAGACGCAAAAGGTGCCACCAAGGCAACATCTATTCTTGTGATTGCGGTCCTGGTCATTGAACTGTTAATCATTGCCTCAGCATGGGTCAGTTCCAGTATGATCCCGGAAGCTGAATCGGGGCGGTTTGTACTGATCTATGCATCCCACAGGCTGTTACCCACATTCCTCGGCGCCGTCATGATGACCACCATTGTTGGTATCATTATCTCTACGGCGGACTCGTATCTGCTTGTGCCGGCCAATTCGCTCATCAGGGATGTTTATCTCCTTTACATTAATCCAGATGCCAGTGAAGAGAAGATAGTTTTCTTAAGCAGAGCAATTGTCCTTCTTCTGGGAATAATTGCCTATTTCGTATCGCTCATTTTTGCACGTTCCACTACTATTTTCGAAAAAGCCCTCTATGCCTACACGATTTACGGTGCCGCTATTACTCCAGCACTTTTTGCAGCATTTTTCTGGAAAGGCGCTACGAAGGAAGGTGCGGTAACGTCCATCGTTTCAGGAACGGTAGTGACATTACTATGGAAGGAAGCTGGATTTGTACAAAAACTCATCCCTGCTAACCTTTACGGCAACTTGGACGAAGTTCTTCCAGCCATTACCATTTCGGTGATTTTGCTGGTAGGGGTCAGTCTCCTCACACAAAACAGACGCTGAGAATCGAAACTGTGAAAACGGTTCTCGACAGACTGATTACTTTCCAACTCGACTATCCCAAACGAGTGCTGACCATTATAGCTGTCATCACCGCCGCGGCTATGGGGACTGCTTCCCGAGTTCAATTTGACTTCACCATCGAAAACCTTTTCCCGGAGAACGATCCGGAAGTAGATGCTTATTTCGAATTCCGGGAAGAGTTTGAGAGGGAGGATGATCTCATTTCGCTGGCTTATGATGCAGGTGATCCGTTTAGTCGTGAAAACCTTCTGAGTACCCGAATGCTGACCGAAGCCTTCTCAAAGATAGAAGGTATCTCCGAAGTTACCT
>Ga0208409_1000062_pt1 | contig 46509 bp, 36 predicted proteins | sample ETNtaG_29_FD_185784 | JGI IMG/M metagenome (GOLD analysis project Ga0208409, IMG submission 185784) | Marine microbial and viral communities from oxygen minimum zone, Eastern Pacific Ocean - ETNP201406SV201 (SPAdes) (version 2) | ecosystem: Environmental > Aquatic > Marine > Oceanic ...
ATAAGGAAGCTCGAAAACTCATACGCCAAGCAAAACGCAGAAACCCTGATTCATCCGTTGCTGTGATCGGTTGTTATGCCCAGCTCAACCCAAATAATATTGCTGCGATTGATGGCGTAGATGTTGTTTTGGGTGCGGAAGAAAAATTTAATTTATTGAATCATTTGGATTCCATGGATTTGAATGGGAGAACAAAAGTGATTCAATCCGAGATTGATCAGTTACACAAATTCACGCCATCCTATTCAGCGGGAGAACGAACACGATCCTTTTTAAAAATTCAGGATGGCTGTGATTACATCTGTTCATTCTGTACTATTCCGCTGGCTCGGGGGGAGAGTCGAAGCGATACCATTGCCAATACGCTGAAAGAAGCAAGAGAAGTTGCTGAAACGGATACACGAGAAATAGTGCTTACCGGTGTAAATATTGGAGATTTTGGGAAAGGATCTCAAGAAACATTTTTTGATTTGATTCAGCAGTTGGATAAGTTGGAAGGGATTGACCGCATCCGCATTTCATCCATTGAACCAAATCTGCTCACGAATGACATTATCAAATTTTGTTCAAAATCAGAAAAATTCATGCCCCATTTTCATGTGCCACTCCAATCAGGATCAGATAAAATATTAGGCGCCATGCGCCGGAGATATACTCGGGAGTTGTATGAAGAACGTGTTACCAAAATTAAATCAATTATGCCTGATTGCTGTATTGGTGTGGATGTGATTGTAGGATTTCCTGGGGAAACAGATGAAGATTTCCTCGACACATATCATTTCCTAAATAAATTAGACATTTCTTATCTTCACGTGTTTACTTATTCCGAGCGACCAAATACAGGTGCTGTTGAAATGGAGGGAGCGGTAAGCAAAGATATCCGGGCAGAACGAAGTAAAATGCTCCATATTTTATCCGATAAAAAATGGCGGTACTTTCATGAACAATTCATCGACAAGGATCGACCGGTTCTTTTTGAGACTATGAAAAATGGAAAAATTCTGGGACACACGGATAATTATATTCAGATACAAGTTGATGGTGACCTTGAACTTATCAATACGATCCATTCTGTAAAACTGGTTCATAATCACGGCACCGTTGTCGATGGAGAAATGTAATTAGTTCTCTTTGCGTCTTCGTGTCTTTGTGTAGAATCAAATGATCCGTCTTGAAAACCTTTCCAAATCCTTCCCGGATGGAGATTTATTTAATAATGTAAATGTAACTATTAATCGTGGAATGCGTATCGGTCTTGTGGGTCCTAACGGATCCGGAAAAACCACATTGCTTCGCATAATGCTCGGGAAAGATTCGCCTGATTCAGGGAATGTGCAAGTTGATAAATCAACAACAATTGGATATCTTGCTCAGGATATTGTTGCCGGCACTGGGCGATCCATTTTGGAAGAAGTGCTGGTTGCCTACCCGGAAATACGTGAATTAGAAGGGCAAATTCTAGCATTATCCGATGAAATTTCAAAAGACCATGGGAATATGGACTTGGTAAATAAGTTGGGCGATGCTCAACATCGATTCGAAGCATTGGGTGGTTGGAATCTTGAAGATAAGGCAAAAAAGATATTGAGCGGCCTTGGGTTTTCGGATAAAAAATTTACTGAACACATGGATGTTTTTAGCGGTGGATGGCGAATGCGTGTTGCCTTGGCGTCAATTCTATTACAAGAACCCGATATTCTTTTTCTCGATGAACCCACAAACCATTTAGATCTTGAAGCAACTATTTGGCTTGAATCATTTTTATCCAAGTGGAAAGGCGGGATAGTTATGATAAGCCACGATAGAGCCTTTTTAGATCGTTCTATAAATAATATCCTTGAAATAGACCTTAAAAAAATCACGCTGTATTATGGGAATTATACAAAATACACTGAAGAAAAAGCGTTGCGAATGGAACAGCACAGAAATGCTTATCGGAATCAGCAAAAACAGATCAAGGATACAGAACGCTTCATAGAACGGTTTCGTTCAAAAAATACGAAAGCAACCCAGGTTCAGAGTAGAGTGAAAATGCTGGATAAAATGGAGAAAGTTGAAGCGCCCACGGAACAAAACCATGCCATGAATTTTAGATTGCCCCAACCAAGTCGCTCACCACAAAATATGGCATCCTGTCGAAATGTGACTAAACATTATGGAAATATTGAAGTATTCAATGAAATGGACCTAAATATCGAGAGGGGACAAAAGATCGGTTTGGTAGGACATAATGGGGCAGGGAAATCAACATTTTTGAAATTGCTTGCTGGTGTGGAAAATGTAACGAAAGGAGCCGTCCGAATTGGGAATAGTGTGAGCTGCACTTATTATGCCCAACACCAACTGGAAATTTTAGATCCGAATGAGACAGTATTTGAATCAATCCAAAAAGTGAGCCAAGGGTGGAGCGAAACGGAGATACGGACTTACTTGGGCAGATTCATGTTTCCAGGAGATGAGATAGAAAAATATGTAAAGATCCTTTCCGGTGGAGAAAAAGCTCGGGTGGCCTTGGCAAGGATGCTGGTAAAGCCATCCCATTTACTCCTTTTGGATGAGCCCACCAACCATTTGGATATGGTTACTCGGAATGTGGTGGAACGAGCACTCAAACAATTTTCCGGATCAATTGTTTGTATTTCTCATGATCGCCACTTTTTGAATAATGTAACAAATTTGACTTGCGAAGTGGGTGATGGCGGTATCCGGGTATTTGAAGGTAATTACGAATATTACGAATGGAAAAAACAAGAAGAAAAACAAACCCAATCCGTATCACCAAAAGTCAAGATCGATTCAAAAGGAAAAGCTAATTATAAAAAACGGAAAAAGATTCAAAATCGACTTTCATGGATTGAGAAACGATTTAAGATAATTGAAAGTGAGATTGAAAAGGAACGAACCATCACTAAAGACCCTGATTATTCCGATGATTATGAATTGCTTGAACAAGCTCTCCAAAACATGAATAAATTGGAACATGAATATTTAGAATTGATGGAAGAACAGGAGATTCTTCATTCTAGTCATTCGTTATAAATTAAGTATGAAAAACTCATTGAAATAAAGGGAGTTATATATTGAAAAATCATCCATTTGTTGGATTAGCCGGAAATATTGGTGTAGGTAAAACAACTTTTACGGAAATCGTAGCAGAAAAACTGGGCTGGACACCATACTTTGAATCGGTGGACGATAATCCCTATTTGGGTGATTTTTATGGAGATATGTCCCGTTGGAGTTTCAACCTGCAGGTCTATTTTTTGCATAAACGATTTAAATCCCATCACGACATGAGCTTGTCTAATGGCGGGGTAATCCAGGACAGAACGATTTATGAAGATGTAGAAATTTTTGCCAGGAATCTCAATGAAATGGGATTTATGGATCAGAGAGATTGGAAAAACTACCGTAACTTATTTTCTATTATGACATCCTATTTACACAAACCGGATTTGATTGTTTATCTCAAGGCATCAACCGATACACTACTTTCTCGTATTAAAAGCCGATCCCGAGATTATGAAAAATCCATTGATCCAGAATATTTACATACCTTAAACGTGTCCTATAATAAATGGATCAGCAATTTAATTGATATTCCAGTTCTATTAATCGAAACAGATGGCTTTAATATATTTGAAGACAATAACCAGTTGGAAACTATATTGAATGATATACAAGAAAAGGTATCTTGATTGGCTCTGAAAACTGATCGTTAATCTTCATAATCCTCAATCGTTGGACAAGAACACACCAAGTTTCTATCACCATAAGCATTATCCACTCTTCCTACTGCCGGCCAGAATTTTCCATCTTTTGTCCATTCTGCAGGATAAGCAGCTGATTCTCTCGAATAGGGATGTGACCAATTATCAGACGTGACATGACGAGCAGTATGGGGTGCATTTTTCAAAACATTATCGTCTTTTTCAGCTTCCCCATTTTCTACAGCCACAATCTCCTTTTTGATCTGAACCAATGCTTGGCAAAAGCGATCCAGTTCCGCTTTATTTTCACTTTCAGTGGGCTCGATCATGAGCGTACCGGGGACGGGAAAGGACATAGTCGGAGCGTGAAAACCATAATCCATCAAGCGTTTTGCCACATCTTCATCGGTTATTCCACTGGATTTCCTAAAAGGACGCATATCCACAATAAATTCATGTCCCACCATTCCATTTTGTCCCGTGTATAAAATATCAAAATGTTCCTTCAATATTTTGGCCATATAATTCGCATTAAGGATCGCCGTTTGGGTTGCTTTTTTCAGACCATCGCTACCCAGCATTTTTATATAAGTCCAGGAAATGGGCAATATACTGGCACTTCCATAAGGTGCAGCGGAAACAGCTTTAACTCCTTCATCTCCGCTTGTACTGACAATCGGGTGGTCAGGGAGAAATTTTGTTAAATGATCTTGGGTAAAAATGGGCCCCATGCCCGGACCGCCACCGCCGTGAGGAATACAGAAGGTTTTATGCAAATTTATATGACACACATCGGCGCCAAAATCTGCCGGTTTACATAATCCTACCAGGGCGTTTAGGTTGGCTCCGTCCAAATAGACCTGGCCTCCGTGGTCGTGGATAACTCGGCATACGTCCTTGATGTGAGCTTCGAACACCCCATGGGTAGAGGGGTAGGTGACCATAAACGCAGCCAGATTAGCACTGTGAGCTTCTGCTTTCGCAGTGAGGTCTGCCATATCAATATTGCCGCCTGTATCGCATTTGACAACCACAACCTTCATGCCGTTCATTACAGCACTGGCCGGGTTGGTGCCGTGGGCTGAAGCGGGAATTAAACAGATATTGCGTTGGGTTTCATCATTGGCTGCATGAAAAGCAGAGATAGTTTTCAGCCCTGCAAATTCGCCCTGGGCACCGGAATTGGGTTGGAAAGAATAGCCTGTAAAACCGGTTATGTCGCACAGCCAGCCGCCAAGTTTTGAAATAATTTCTTTATAACCTTTCGCATGTTCTTGGGGCGTGAAGGGATGGAGATTCGCAAACTCCGGCCAGGTTATACCCATCATTTCTGTGGTGGCATTCAATTTCATTGTGCAAGAACCCAACGGAATCATGCTTGTAGCCAAAGACAGGTCTTTTTGTTGGAGCTTATATATATAACGCAGCATTTCCGTTTCAGAATGATATGTATTAAAAACGGGATGTTCTAAAAACGGTGATGTACGAGAAATATCTTTTTGTATTGTTTGATTATTTGGTTCAATGGCTTTAGCCTCAAAAACATTAAGAATATCTTGAATATCCTCTATATTTGACGTTTCATCAATGGTTATTCCTAATGTTCCATCACCATAATCCCAAAATAACATTCCAGAATCAATTGCTTTTTTAGCAAAATGAAAATCAGCCTTAAATCGAACTGTATCAAAGAAGTGATCATGGATGAATTCAAAACCGGCTTTTTCTAAAGAACCGGCCAGTATAGATGTTAAAAAATTAACACGTTCTGCAATGCGGCGAATTCCATGGGGTCCGTGATACACAGCGTACATACCGGACATAATGGCCAATAAAACCTGTGCTGTGCATATATTAGAGGTAGCCCGGTCTCGACGAATATGCTGTTCCCGTGTTTGCAGTGCCATGCGCAGGGCAGGATTGCCATGAACATCTCGAGAAACGCCAATAATTCTACCGGGAATTTTGCGCTCATATTTTTTGTGAGTGGCAAAAAAAGCAGCATGGGGACCGCCATATCCCATGGGGATACCAAATCGCTGGGCACTGCCCACAACAATATCTGCCCCCCATTCACCCGGTGGATTCAATAATGCCAAACTTAAAATATCTGCAGCAACAGCGACTAACAAACCATTTTCGTGGGCGCGATTACACAATTCAGAATAATCAGCAATGCGTCCATCGGTTGCAGGATATTGAATGAGAACACCCAATGTATCTTCATTGAACACAAAATCTTTTTCATGAGTAATGACCAATTCAATCCTCATGGGTTCAGCGCGAGTTTTGAGCACGTCTATGGTTTGGGGATGGCAATATTGTGACACATAAAAAACATTTCTTTTTGGACTCAAGTGGGCAATCATAGCCATGGCTTCAGCAGCAGCAGTGGCTTCGTCTAAAAGGGATGCATTGGCAATTTCCATCCCGGTCATATCACACACCATGGTCTGAAAATTCAAAAGTGTTTCCAGTCGTCCCTGACTGATTTCTGCCTGGTATGGAGTGTATTGAGTATACCAGCCCGGATTTTCCAGGATATTACGTAAAATGACAGATGGAGTAATTGTACCCGTATACCCCATGCCTATATAAGATCGAGTCACTTTATTTTTTCCGGCGATGGAACGCAGGGATTTAATGGTATTCAGTTCATCTGCAGCTACTCCAATATTAAGTGGAGTGTCGTCCAATATTTCAGCAGGAATAGTTTTTTGTACCAGATCCTCGAGTGATTTAAGCCCAAGAGTGATTAGCATTGCGTTTATTTCATCGCCATCCAGACCGATGTGGCGGTCAATGAACATGTCTGCTGGAGGAATATTTAGATACATAGATGGTATTTTTATGGTTATAAAATCTAGCATGTAATTTAGTGTTTTTTATTTTAAACAATCGAAAAGATAATTTTCAAAATTGTGAGAATTTTCTAGGGAACCTCCCCCCCCAATCAGTTTTTTAAAAATATCTTGCATTTTTATAAGTGAAAGGCTGAAGTTCCAACAATTCATCGAGGATGCGGAACAATTCTTATCCCATTTGCACTTTTCATGTTATACGGGTTTTTCTCAACATTTGATTTTGAATTGCTAGGACCTGTTTTATTTATGGGTGTCCCAGGATTCTTATTATTTAGATGGGGGCGTTTAGAGTGGAAACGAAATAAACAGTTGAAAGCTGATGGAAAGGTACGGGATTCTCAATGATCCTCATCATAGATAATTATGATTCCTTTACTTGGAACTTGGTTCAAAGTCTAGAAATATTAGGCGCAAATGTTTCGGTAAAACAGAATGATGATTCATCTGCTTTAGCAAATCTCAACGCTGACGGTATTATCATTTCCCCCGGTCCGGGAATACCTACTGATTCAGGTTACTCAAATCAAGTCATTCAACAATTTATGAATCAAAAACCTATTCTGGGTGTGTGCTTGGGTCACCAGTGTATCGGATCAGTCTTTGGTGCGAACATTCAACAATCGAAGCAAATCCTTCACGGAAAAACATCTTTGATTCATCATCAGCAATCGGGATTGTTTGAAGGAATACCTTCTCCGTTTCAAGCGGCGCGGTATCATTCTCTATCTTTGGATTCTATTCCTAACAATTTTGTCAACACAGCTTGGACAAATGATAGGGAAATCATGGCAATTCAGCATGATTCCCTCCCAATATTTGGTGTCCAATTTCATCCGGAATCATTCTTAACACCCATGGGATCAAAAATATTGATGAATTTTTTAAATTATAAAAATGACACAATAGACGGATGAAAAGGGTAATACTAAAAGAAAAAATACTTTTATTTTGTCTTACCTATAATACAGTGTAAAAAGAAATTTTTGAATGAAATACACAACTATTTTTAAAGGAAATTCTGAATCAGATTTACTAAATATCTTTGCTTCAAATCCGATTGACATTCTTTCTTTATCGTTGGATGATCCTCCCGAAATATTAACAGAATTTGTAAAAAAATATGATGGGAAATTCCTGGCTGGATTCATTTCTTACGAATATGGTGTAAAGCAATTAGGTGTGCCTGTTCACAACTTAAATGATTTCCCCGCAGTCCATTTCAGGGTATACGATTCTTTTGAAAAAAACATACAATTAGAAGAACCAAAAAATATTGATTGGGATCAATTCGAATCAACACTTATAAAATCAGAATATGATTCTGGTTTTGAGAAAATACAAAATCATATTCGTTCAGGTGATTTTTATCAAATTAATTTCACCCATTCATTGAAATCAAAAACGAAGTCATCACCGAAAGAATTATTTCTAAAACTCCGAGGGAAAAACCAAGTCGGATATTCAGTATTTATGGAACATAATGATTGGGCGATTCATTCTCTCTCACCAGAACAATTTATCAAAATAGAAAATCAAATTATTACAACAAAGCCTATTAAGGGAACATTTCCCCGTGGAAAATCACAAGAAGAAGATAACTATAATCTAAAATCATTATTAAATAGTGAAAAGGAACAGGCAGAACTTTACATGATTATTGATCTTTTGCGAAATGATTTGGGGAAAATATGCAAAACTGGTTCTGTTCAAGTTTTACAATCCAAATCAATTCAAAAATTGGAAAAAGTATTCCATACATTTGGTGTTATTCAGGGAGAATTAAAATCGAACCTTCATCCAGTCGAAGCGCTTCTTTCAATGTCTCCTGGGGGTTCTATCTCTGGCTGCCCCAAAAAACGATCTTGTGAAATTATTCATGGTTTAGAATCGCAAGCACGAGGCATTTATACGGGAACGATCGGTTACATCTTACCAGACGGAACCCTTAATTTTAATATTGCAATTCGTACAGTAACACAAATTGGAACAGAACTTACGCTGGGCGTTGGCGGCGGTGTAACAATTGAATCAAACAATGAAAATGAATATATGGAAACATTGATGAAAGCATCTTCGTTCCAGCCATGATAAAAGCATTAATCAATAACCAATGGGAATCCATTCCCAAAGAGAATCTCCAACTCGGTACAGATACATTTTCATTTTCATCAGGACTTTATGAAACATTCCGAACATTGGATTATAAACCAGTGTTTCTGCAACCTCATTTGGATCGTCTTTTTAGTTCCGCGAATCGAATTGGATTAAATATTGAGTTTACCCAATCGGATATTTTAGATATGCTCTCGAAAGTGATCCACGATTTTCAAGATCCAAATCAGCGTGTTCGTATTTTGGCTGTTCCAAATAAACTTATAGTTTATACATCATATTTGAATTTAGATCCTTCAATTTATAATGGCGTTTCTGCCATTACCTTTGAAGCCAGCCGTGCGCACCCTGAAATAAAAACAACCGATTACCAATCGTGCCTAACTGCCTGGAGAGCAGCAGTAGATGCCGAATGTTTTGAAGCTATACTCATGGATCATAATGGCATACTTTATGAAGGAAGCCGCAGTAATTTATTTTGGGTAAAGGATGAGAAATTATTTACCCGAAAAGAAGATGTGCTTCCTGGAACAACCAGGCAAATAATTATAAATCATTCATCGGTATCAATTCAGTACAATACTTTAAACAGTATGGATCTATCCAATATTGATGAGTTTTTCCTAACCAATAGTGGTTCTGGAATTATTCCTGTAACGCGTATTAATGATAAAAATATCGGAAATGGTTCCGTGGGAACAATAACACGCCAACTCTTATCACAATATAATGAATGGATGCTAAAAGAAATCGCTCGGTAAATTTTACTAAAAAGGAAATTATGAAAAAGTTACTTCAAATTAATGTAAAACCAAATACAGAGATTTGAACAAGAAAACATTCTTATTAATTTGAAAACTGAATACTTGCTGAAAAGTATCTATAAGTATTATGCTCCTTGACTGAATTTGGTTAAAACAAAAGGAAAAATTATAATTAATGCTTAATTCAATAAATCCATCCAATGGTGAATTAATAGCTTCCTATGAAGAAATGACAAAAGAAGAAGTGAAAGTTATTATTTCGAATGTTAATTCTGCCTATCAGGAATGGCGACTAACTTCATTTTCTCATCGAACACAGTTAATGAAAAATGTCGCAGAAATCCTTCAAGACAGAAAGGAAGATCTGGGCAGGTTCATGACTTTGGAAATGGGAAAACCCTTTTCGCAAGCAGTAGCTGAAACGAATAAATGTGCATCAGTATGTGAATATTATGCTGATAATGCAGAAAGAATTTTGGAGAATCAGATTATAGAAACGGATGCATCAAAAAGCTATGTTGCCTATCGACCCATTGGCATTGTGTTAGCAGTTATGCCTTGGAATTTTCCATTCTGGCAAGTGCTAAGGTTTGCGGCTCCAGCGCTCATGGCAGGAAATGTGGGTGTGTTGAAACATGCATCCAATGTGCAGGGCTGTGCATTAGAAATTGAAAAAATATTTCAGGATGCAGGCTTTCCAAAGAATGTTTTTCGAACATTGGTCATTGGTTCGAAAGATGTGAAAGAAGTGATTGAAAATCCCCACGTAAAAGCAGTGACCTTGACTGGGAGCACACCAGCCGGGAAAGCAGTAGCATCTCAAGCTGGAGCCGTTTTAAAAAAGACTGTTCTGGAATTGGGCGGCAGCGATCCATACATCATTTTGGAAGATGCAGACCTTGATCAGGCGATTACTGCCTGTATGATTGGACGATTCTTAAATACGGGTCAAAGCTGTATTGCTGCAAAACGGTTTATTGTGATTGAGTCTATTTTGAATGAATTCAGAACAAAACTATTGGAAGCCATGAAAACCCAAAAATGGGGTGATCCATTTGATGAAGATGTGAATGTCGGTCCTATGGTAAATATTTGGTCACGAGATGAAGTGCATGAACAAGTTACAGCAAGTATTGAAAAAGGAGCTGATTTATTAGTAGGTGGTATAATCCCTGATGTGGAGGGTGCATTTTATCCCGCAACATTACTCGATAATGTACGACCCGGTATGCCTGCATTTGATGATGAAATATTTGGACCTGTGGCTTCAATTATTTCAGTTAATAATGAAGAAGAAGCTATTCAATTAGCCAATCAAACTTCATTTGGATTAGGAGGAGCGGTTTTTACCAAGGACATAGAAAGGGGTGAAAAAATTGCTGCAAATGATATTGAGGCTGGATGCTGTTTCGTAAATGATTTTGTCCGGTCGGACCCACGGCTGCCATTCGGCGGTATCAAAGAATCCGGTTATGGCCGGGAACTTTCTGAAGCAGGGATTCGAGAGTTTACCAATATGAAAACAGTCTACATTCGGTGAAACATTTTATAATATCTTAAACTATAATGAGTCTAACCCAGAGAGGTCTATCGGGGCTTTAACCCCTTTTCAAAGTGAACTCTATAATTTATGGATCCTCACTTTCCGATCGTTTAAATAGTTTAATATAAAATCCATACATCCTTTTTTTCCACCAATTAATTCAGGTGGGAAAACACCCTTATCAGAGAAATACCCTTTAAGAATTAGATTAATTGAAGCTGTTGCTGTGTACCCGGTAGTTCGAGACATAGAAGTAATGCCGGTTTTAATATCAAATTCATCATACAAATGATAGGAAATGGTTTGATGTTTATCACGAATTAAAACATCCAAGACGGTGAACTCTGGTTCATACTTTTCTAATTTCCAAACTTCAAATAAGTGTGTAGATGTATTTTCAATTTGATCTGAATTGAATTTTCCGGCATCACGATAAGATTTCATGAATTTAGCATGGCCGGGGTACCGTAGCGTTTTTTCCTTCATATTGGGTATATGATTCATAGTCATTAGAATGGATCTCAAACCATCGGTATTGAAGGCCTCCAGTTTTCCTGCATCCTGAATATCAATTATTTCAATTTCAGACAGGGCAGGCTTTATAGCAATCTCACCATCAATCATTATTCGAGCAGGACGTGTGTATTCTTCAATGACATCGATTGGAGAAAAAGGCGCTTTGTAATTATAAGGAGGTTCAGGATTTTTTGGTAGTCCGCCCACATAATATTCGAAAGATTCAATCTCCATATTTATGTTATGATACCCCAACAAAAAGTTGGGAATCCCCGGCGCAACACCGGAATCCACAATGACAGTTACACCGAAACTTTCAGCTAATGGAGATAATTCCAGAACGTTTTCTGGCGAAAAAGATATATCAACAATGTTTTTCCCGGCACCTATGACTGCCTCCAGAGTTTGATACCCCAATTGTCCGGGGACACCCATTAGTACTATATCAGCGGATTCCAGCCATTTTAAGAGCTTTTTATGATCAGTTACATCAAGTTGTGTTGTCGTGATACTTGGATTTCTTTTTTGAACAGATGAGAGATTTTCTAAATTATAATCCATCAAGTGAACGTGATAATCATTGCTCAAATCCAACGCCATAGCACTTCCCACCATCCCGGCTCCTATCACATTTACATTAACCATTAAAAATTCCCATAATTATAAACCAAATTTAATGGAATAAGCGAATATAAAAAAACCCGCCAGAATTTTGATAATTCCGACGGGCATTCTAAATGTGATCCGGGTGAGACTCGAACTCACGGCCAACGGCTTAAAAGGCCGCTGCTCTACCAACTGAGCTACCGGATCAAATCATAAAAATTTTGGGGCGGAAAATTACAAGAAATCATTTCTATTTGCACAGGAAAAGACTCGAAACTTAACTATTAATTTTCTTGTAAAATTATTAAAGTAGATGTTACTTCTACGAAGTGTAGAAGTAAAAAAGTAAAAAGGTGTAGCAAAAAATGGTGTCTGAACATAAAACAGACCAATCACTTGAATTTGAAGTAGGAACATCCATATTTATTGATAATAGAGAGTGGACCATTGCTGAAAAACAAACTGGATTAATTAAACTCCAGCGTGACAGTATTGATGGTACAAGCAAAATAATGGATGCAACGGAAGCAGAACTTCAGGAGTTAGTGAAAAAATCGCAACATCAGTTAGAAGACTGAAGCGATTATTTAACCGAAAATTACCCTAACGATCCTTCGATGCAGGTTGTATCGAATCCACCCCGCGTGTTATAAACAGTCGTAATTTTCAAACGATCTGTTTCAAGCTTCGACTTCAAATCATTAAATATCCGTTTCGTAGCCCCTTCCTGATAAATACCCACATTACGGAAACTAATAAAATAATATTTCAATGATTTTAGTTCGATACATTTTTTCCCATCAGGATAATATTCCAATTTTACATAGGCCATATCCGGTAAACCGCTGAAAGGACATACAGCGCTGAATTCATCAGTTTCTGTCATGATGTATTGATTTGGGCTGTCAAAATCAAATGTTTCGAGGTAATCCGGGTTTATGAGTTCTTCCCCGCCAAAATCAAGTTTTAATCCTTCTGCTTTTGCCATAATTATCCTTTATATATACATCCCGATGAACAGGTTTCTTTTACTTCAATAGATGCTAAATAGTTTATCGTTGGATTTAATTTTGACCATATCCATTTAGCAAGGTTTTCGCTAGTTGGATTCTCAAGCCCTTTTATATCATTTAAATAATAGTGATCCAACTGATTATAAATTGGGGTAAATGCTTTTTTGATGTCCGCATAATCGATGACCCAACCACTATCTGAATCAATCGGGCCATCTATTGTAATACGCACCCTAAAAGAATGACCATGTAAACGCCTGCACTTATGTCCCTCCGGAAGGTTTGGAAGCAGGTGGGCAGCTTCGAAAGTTATGTCTTTATATATTTCCATAATGCTATCAAGGTATACCTAAAAATTTATGGGTTTGTAGGCTCAAATTCCAATGGGGATGTAATCGGCAATATTCCAGTGTTTTTTTGATATTATTGTTTAAATCTGACCCTGCCATGGGTTGTAGAGAAAAATGATTGAATTCCAAGTCAACAAATTGTTCAGGGTTTTCCTGCCCTTGGGGATATACAAATTTTAACTCATTCCCCGAATTTAAAACGAGATCTGATCCAATTTTAGGTGAAACACAAATCCAGTCTATATTTTTAGGAGGTAATAGTGTACCGTTGGTTTCGATGGCTATTTCAATCCTATTTTTGTGGAATGCATCAACAAGATTTTGGTCCATTTGCAGAAGCGGTTCACCTCCGGTACAAACAACATAGGGATTTGGAATTGCATTATTTGGCCATTGTTCTAAAACATGATTAGCAAGTGCATCAGCAGAATCGAATACTCCACCGCTGAGGCCATCCGTCCCTACGAATTCAGTATCGCAAAACGTGCAGATCGCTTTATTACGGTCTTTTTCCAAACCTGTCCAAAGGTTGCAACCGGCAAAGCGACAAAATATTGCCGGGCGGCCTGTATGATATCCTTCACCTTGGATTGTATAGTAAACTTCTTTGACTTTGTACGACATCTTTAATCTTGATATTTTAGCGGGTCTTTATAACCGGTTTCCAAAAATCCGTTCAATCGTAACTGGCATGAATCACAATGGCCGCATGGCTGCCCTTTTGCTGATGGATCGTAGCAAGAGTGTGTTAATGAATAATCTATTCCCAGTGCAATTCCTTTCTGAATTATCTCTGCTTTAGTCAAATTAATCAGGGGTGTATGAATGGTAAGTTGTAGTTCATTTTCAACACCTGTTTTTGTAGCAAGGTTCGCCATATTCTGAAACGACTTAATGTATTCCGGTCTACAGTCAGGATAGCCGCTATAGTCCAAGGCGTTTACACCTATGAAAATATCATAGGCATTCAATGTTTCAGCCCACGCCAAAGCAAAAGATAGAAAAATTGTGTTACGAGCCGGAACATATGTAATCGGAATTTTATTTGATTCAAACTCTGTGTCTTTTGGGACATCAATTGTATCAGTCAGGGCAGATCCTCCAAAAGCACGTAGATCTATTTGTATTACTTTATGATCTAGAACTTGAAAAGCGTTAACCAATTTTTTAGCAGATTCAAGTTCATAGTTATTCCGTTGACCATAATCAAAAGAAAGGGCGTATGGAATAAACCCCTGCTCTTTAGCAATCGCCAAACATGTGGTAGAATCCAAGCCACCACTTAATAATATAACTGCTTTCTTCGTCTTTTACTCCTTACAACGATTGTGACCCCGGAAGGACTCGAACCTTCAACCAATGGCTTAAGAGGCCACTGCTCTACCAATTGAGCTACGGGGCCGTTTGTTTCTTCAAAAAAAACGACATAAACATATTCTTCTTAAAACGAGCGGGCAAAGTTAGATATCAGTTTACGTAAGTCCAACAATATTGACCAATTTAACAGTAGAATTGAGAAAGAGTACAAAGGGAGGAATAAAAATTGAATTTTTTACATTTTCTCTATTGCTCAGAATTATTCAGACATGTATTTTTGGTTTGCCTTTGAGCCGTGAATTTATGATTTTGAATTCGCGTTTAAAGAGGTTGGCAAGTGAAAAGTGATATGGCTCCGGGTTGGCGTTCGGAGCCATTGTCTTTTATATTCGTTGTAAATTCAAGCTGTTATTTGAAAATGGGGGCGACCGGTTTCGACGGGATATGATCGTTGTTAAACTGCATGCGGAGATCTTGGAATTCTCCTAAAACATCCAAACATTCATACATGCCGATTACGGCTACATGGCTGCAGCTTAAGACTGTGGCTCGTCCTTTATCCGATTTGTCTGTGGTTAGATAAAAGGGCGTCGACTACACAGACTGGTTTCTGTTTTTGCCCATAAAATAGGAATAAGAACTTTTGGGCTGGTTTCGCTGACTGTCTGTCCCTGGCCATATGCGGAATAAGATCCAGCCAGGAGACTAAGCGTGTAGATGTTTTTCAAGGATTTATTTCGGACGGGAGTTCGAATCTCCCCGCCTCCACATACAGAAAAAATCTGTATTTAATCTACATTTTTATGAACACTATAATTTTAAAACCCATATATAAAACCATCCCCATTTAATAAAATGAATTTGTCCATCATAATTCCAGTATTTAATGAAGCAGAAAAAATCAGGGATGATATTTTGATGATTTCTAAATTCTTAAATGAGAATAAACTAACGGGTGAAATCATTATTTCCGATGATGGAAGCACAGATGACACAATTATAATGGCTACTGAAACACCCGTAAGTGAACTTGTACAATTATCTGTCATTTCCGATGGCAAACATGTGGGCAAAGGTCATGCTGTTCGGAAAGGCATCCTACAATCCAAAGGCAATATTGTTCTCTTTATGGATAGCGGGAAAACAGTGAAATTAGATGCCATCACCAAAGGGTTAGAAATGATACAACATGGTGATTGCCAAATCGTTTTAGGGTCGCGGCACCTTCCGGAAAGTATTATCAACATTCCATTAACTTTTCATCGGCGTGTGGTATCTGTTCTATTTAGACTTTTCATTAAACTGGTTTTTCCATCCATGTGGGGATTCACCGACACCCAGTGTGGTTTTAAAATATCCAATGGCAACCTTGCCAGAAAAATTTATGGTGAAAGTGTGATCGATGGATTTTTATTTGATATTGAATTTCTGAAAAAAGCGAAAAAAAATGCTGTGACGATTTATGAACTACCCATTCATTGGACTTGCGACCGAGATAGTCGCTTGTCTCTGCTGCCCACATTGTGGGAAGTCTTGCGGGATGCTTTGAGATTAATAATACATTAAGCCACAAAGTACACAGAGAAATAATATTGGTTAATTCCAATCTCCATCTTTTTTCATTTCACCTGTTTCATCAATCACGATAGCTCGGATATCGGAATTGTTTTTAACAAAATGTTGAATATCGGTTTCATCCATGATCATGAAGGATGTGGAAAGAGCATCTGCTTCGGCGCCAGTTTTCGCAAGGGACCACGCCGCCAGCCTATCTTGAACCGGTTCATAATTTGAAGGTGAAATAATATGATTCCCTTTTTCAATTCCTGAACCGGCCATGGCATTATTTGTTAAGTAAATTCGCTCAATTTCTTTTTGTGTTACCGGATGTGTTATGGTTAACGGCCAGCCATGTTCATCACCTGGTGTATCTCCGGCCAGGAAAGTACTTTTTCCGCTATTAAATAATACTGTTTCAATATCCCATTCATTCAATGTTTCCATGAGTTTGTCCAAAGCAAATCCTTTCCCTATCCCGCCAAGATCAATAGAAATGGGGTTATCCATCAATGTGACTGTAAATGAAACTGCATCCAAAAGTAAGCTACCAACATTCTCTTTGGAATCGATTTCTGATTCAATTTCATCTTTCCAATGTGTAATAATTTTACCAATGGTAGGATTAAATGCGCCTTTGGTTTTGGTCTGGATCTTTTGGGCAATGACCAAGCATTCCATTGTGTCCATACCAATAATAGTTGATTCCCCAGGTCTTAAATGGTTGATACGAGAAATGTCGCTGTTTTCTACAAATCGGCTTAAATCCTGCTCCAATAGATCCAATTGGGAAAAGGCATCCGTAGCTGCTTGGGATGCATAAGCACCATCATGATGGTGAATAAATACATCGAATACAGTTGCCATGGCTTTCTGTGAAAATTGATGAATACCATGTTTTATCAGCCATTCAGAATCTATATATTGTTTGAGCGAATCATCCATTAATTGACTCTCGAATTAACATATATATCATGCACATTTTTTTTAATAAAACTTAACATATTAACACCGGGTCGCAATGCCATGTTCGTTTCAAATAGTGGAAGAAATAAGGATGATTCACCCGGCTTAACATTTTCGTAAAGGGCTTGAATCAAATCCGATTCCAGATCGGGTGAAACCAAAATGATCGAAGCATCCCCAACATTATCCGGCACATGATCCCAATAGCCCACATTGTTCAGATGGCGCAAGTACCACGGAAAAGGCCAATAGTCATCATCTGACGCCATGACAAAAACAGACACATCCACATAATCAGAAATATCATAAATCTTGGATTCTATTGTGAAAACATCTTCTGTAGGATGGGCATACACATGGGGATTTTCCTGATCCGCTTCATAAACAAAATTGTAGGAATAGGCTTGTAGAAACATCAATCCAAAAAAAGCGCCCAAAACGCCATAACGCAGAATTGGTTTTTCCAATTCATGAACCATGGTATAAGACGCCACAAGTATTATCCCCGGCATAACGCCCAATATATTCCAAGGTGTTTTGTACGGAATGAGTGATAGAACTGCCAATAAGATCAATGAATACCAGAACAGGAAACTCACAATAGCTGGCTGGTTCTTAATTCGAAGATTCAGTAAAAAGGCGACAAACAGCAATCCTTCGGCCCAGTGCAGGCCAAATCCGGAAGAATTGAACGAAAACAAAATAGTCAGATAATAATACCAGGGTTGATTATGAATACTTTCTCCCGATACTCTATTTAAATAAGGCGAAAAGGCTGAAAAAAAATCGGTACTATTTTGTATATCCTGAAAAAAATCAGAGAAGAATAGAAAGGCTGTGCCAATAGCAATAGCCAATACGAATAAAACCTTTTTCATAGATAATTGAAATCTTAATCCGTTTCTATAATAAAGAATAGCAAAAGCGCCAGCCATGGAAATTATAATGATAGGCCATGTTTCTTTGGCAGCCAATAATCCTCCAAGAGCAAACCCGGATAAAATGAGCCATAATTGCTTTCTTGTTTTATTATATTGATAGCTTCCAACAATGAATTCGAAAGACAATATAACGAAAAATATTTCGTGAATAAAATAGCGGCTGTAAAATACCAATGTAGGCGAAATGGCCATGAGTCCTGCCGCATATAGAACGACATCATTTTTAAGCGATTTACGAAACCCGAAGGCGATCCAAATTAGAATAATTCCTACTAATGCCGTAATACCCCGGAGAAAGGATTCGCTAAAACCTTGAATATCAGATAAACCGTGAAATACTGAAAACAAAGCTGCAGTATAATAGAATATTGGGCCGTGATGCTGGTGTGGATCGTAGTCAAAGAGACCGGACTCCACCACTTCAGAAAGCTTTACTGCATTGATTGCTTCGTCCCCGTGCATGGGGCGATCAGATAAATGTGCAAAGCGGAAGAGTCCCGCTATAATAAAAATCGACAGAACAAGAGCTGTTCTGGTGCGATTCAAGGTCATTTCACCGGAAGTCCGTAAACGGCAACTTCAATATAATGATTCAGATCGTTATTGGTATTGCCCTTGCTGTACAATTTAACATAGCGCCCCGTGACACCTTTTGCATCTATGAGCTTTCCTTCCGATGTTTCTACATAATGCATGTCTTTTCCTACACCAAAACCAGCTGAATTATCTATATCATTATTGAAAAGGGTTGTCACATTTTCCGTCATATCTTTATCATCGGCTGTCTGAACCACCACATCAAAATACACCCGAGCTTGTTTATGAAAATGCCAAAAAACAATTGCATACATTTTATAATTTGCACCCAAATCAATGGTAACATCCTGCAAGAAGGGGCCTAATTCCACGAAACTTCCTTCGGTGGCATTTTTGTCATCATCCGTGATCATTTCAATTTCACCGATGACGGGGAAATCGTCAGAACTGTACACCATTTTTTCCAATGCTACATTTTCTGTTCCTTCCGGAGCCAAAAATGCAGGGCGCGGTTTGCCCAAGGGCTTTTGGAGATTTTTTACATTCAAGTTTTGCGGCGTACCAATGAACATGGGTTTGGGAAGTTCCAATTTGATGGGTACCAATTTCCCATCCTGTGAAAATAATAATGACACCAGACTAATGGTTGTGTTGAGTATAATTCGAAAAGTGTTTCCGATACGTTTCATATGCGTATTCCTGATTATCCTTTGTTCTTTCGTGAAAAATTTAAGTGAAGTAAAACCAACAAACACAATCCGATTGCGGTATAGAAATGGACCGATAAGAATGTGTGTTGAGTTGATGAAGGGAACCATGCATTCATGCTGAATAAAATGGATAAAGCGTTGGGGATAAATAAAATTAGAAATGCCCAGGCCGCTTTTTTGGTACACTTGTTTTGAGCACCATCTTTTAATCCCATCCCTTCGGATCTGACCCACAGCAATGCCCCAACTGCCAAGAGCAGTGAAAACACTGGTGCCGCTGTTGCGTGTAATATCATCCACCATCCTGACAGCACTTTTGCGCCCATTATGAGTGGTAGAAATCCGGTAATGGCCATGACAAAAAATGCCACAAATCCCATTGCCATGATCATTTTTTGTTTACTCCTATCCATCAGTTCTTTTCATTTTTCGTCGATCCCAGCCAGCATTGTAATCCGTTGAAGAAAAATAAAATCACCAAAGAAAGCACAATAAACACGGAAAGATAAATGATACCTTTTAGCCATGGACGAAACATAAATGCATTGGCAAATAATTGAGCCGCCACCAGATCTTGACTTTGGAAATCAACCATCATTGCATCATCCGTCTTTAAAGGCGAATCCACGGAAATCAGACTCGTATAAAAAAAAGCATCCACGCTGTGGCAATCGGTACAACCATTGATTCCAAGGGCCAAAGTAGCCGGGCGAACATTATGGGCGATGGGCCAAGTATAAGCCGTCGCTTGTGGATGGGGTTCCTGTTTTAGTGTTCCTGATTCATTAATATAAACTTTACCACCACTGACAAACACAGGTGTTGATTCACTGTTTTGCGAAGCCAATGACGCCAAAATATCGGCAATCTTTTCTTCTTCAATTTTTGGCCAAGTTCCATTAGGGTTCAGAGGCAAATCAGATAATACAGCTTTTACAATTTTTTCATAACTATTGTTGGCCATTGGCGAAATTTTACCATCATTATTCAAGCCCCAATAGGACGGCCAAACCATATTCACCGGTTCAATTGTTCCGGCTTCATTTTTTTCAAAAACAGGCGTAATGATGTGGGGTAAAGTGCTGTCTGCTTTATTGATGCCATGAGTACCCAAGCCATGGCCCATAGATGTTTTGGCTAAAAATGAATTATCCTTGGGCATTTCCCCGGAATGACATGCAGTACAGGACAACTTTTCTAAATGAAGTGGCGGTAACCCTTTATGAGTCGGAACCAGTCCTTTGTTATTATATGAAACAGTTGAACCAATTTCATTGGATGTATGGCATCCTTCACAGGTAAAGTAAGCCAACGTGGGGGACTTTTTTTCAGCGCTTTCATTGTCATAACCGCGAATGATATTATGGTCCAATCCGTTGCGATGGCAATCCACGCAATTCATACCGCGCTGAATATGAACATCTTCGCCGTGCTGCCAAAATTCCGTTCGTTCATTGTCAACTACCATCGTGGAATGACAAAAATAACAATTCTCGTTGGGAATATTTCGCGTTATATCAAAAAAAACTTCATCTTTTTCATTAAAGGCTGTTTCGTCATATTGCACTTGTGGCGGAATCGCTTTGGATTCGTCCAGTGCCAACCCATAATAAATATCATAATGGTCCGGCATATCTTTGGCTGAACCGGTTACATCTGCAAAGGATGCAGTACTTGCGGTGGCCCAGCGGAAATTTTCTTTTTGTAGCTGTTTGGCAACATGTGATCGATCTGTTGCCGGATTCATATCATGGCAAACCAAACAATTAACTTCCACTTTTCCGGACACATTCCAGCGAAACGCATTTTCTGTTTCCCAGCGATTTTCCTGTTCGCCTACACTCCCCCCGGGATGATGACGCCCAAATGTTTTAATAAATTCAAAAACAGACATGTCAATATCTTCAGGATTAATGGTGCCGTTCCATCCTCGATAACTCAAGGGAATTTGGGTTAATGTATTTGGATCGGTGTAGATCCATGGTTGTCCGTTTCGACCCGGTTCAGTATCACGTCCAGCATTAAAATGCCAACCGGAATGAATCACATTATAGTCATGGCAAGACGACCCACATGTATTTTCCGTAGAAAATGGCAGTAATGGCGTTTTATATAATCGAATGGCTGAACTATCATGATCCATCAATTTAATTCGATGAACTGCCGACGAACGACTTCCATCCGGAGAATCACCTAATTTTGTTTGTCCAACCAATAGGTGTCCAAACAGGAAAAATGCTAACGAGATGAACAGAAAATGAGAATGACGGTTATTCATGAATTTGTTTCTATTTCCAGATTAAATAACGAATTCACTTTTATTGTATTTTACGGGTGATGCTATTTCAACCGCTTCATTCACTTTAAGAACTGCCACCGCTGTTTCATACCCCACTTCTGCCGGACAATTTAATGTATCCGTACCTCGAATGGAGTTGAAGAAATTTTCCAAATGGGGTTTATGATAGGGATCGGTGAATACTACGGGTAGTTCATATTTCGGTGGCGCCAGTGTCTCTCTCACATCCAACACAACTTCGTTGGCGGGATCAGACGCTTCTTCCTTCGGTGCATTGAGAAACCCTTTATCCACCCATTTATCCCACAAGGGAGCAGATTGTTCGCGATAGATTCCGGCTCGGCCTGCAGATTCCGAAATTTGCAAAGTGCCTTGGTCACCCATAAAATTCTCAAAATAACCTAAATTACTGTTGGTAGTAATGGTTTGATAAAATGCCCTAACCATGCCTTCTGATGTATCAAATTCAAACATGGCCATGACCGTATCGTACCATTCATGGGTGGTAGTATCATAATAATCGGTACCACCGGAGGCCATTACCGATGAAGGAACCGCATCCAAAAACCAGCTGTAAATATCAATTTGATGGGAGCCCAGATCCACCACCGGTCCGCCGCCCAATCCTTTGTACCATCGCCAATTTCGGAATTGTGCCATGGATTTGAATCCGTATTTTTCTAATCTTTCTTGTGGAATGGCATATTTCTCTGGCCAACCCAGATCGGGTTGAACGGCACGATTCCATTGACCATTAATGGTGGTAATGCGTCCCAGCATTTTGGTTTCTTTAATAATATGTTCATAACAATGAATATATCTAGGATTGCTCCGGCGTTGATGCCCTATTTGAAGGAGCTTTTCACTCTTCTTTGTGGCTTCAACAATTTGTTTCGCGCCTTCCAAAGTATTAGACATTTCTTTCTCACAATAGACATGAAGCCCCGCTTCTAAACAAGCCGTTGCATGTTCCGCATGCCAAAAGTCCGGGGTGGCAATAATGACCGCATCCAGATCTTTTTCCGTAGTCAGCATTTCCTTATAATCTTCATACTTGTTCAATTCATGGCCATATTTTTTCAATAAGCGATATACTCGCTTTTGACTGTATTCAGTCCATATGTCACAAACAGCCTTAAAACGGATTCCGGGTATTTTCAAGCATGCATTCATGAGTACTTGGCCTTCTGCACCGGCTCCCAATAAAGCCACATTAATATCGGTTACACCGAATGATCTTGCGCCGGTGAGTACATGAGGTGCCAATATAAGGCTGGCTCCGGCAGCGGCACCGGCTTTGATGAATTGACGTCTATCTATGTTTTTGTCGTTCTTTCTCATAGGTTTCCTTACAATGTCCAGCCATCTCGATATTCTTTATGAATAAAAGCATTCGCCTCATCATAATTGGTGAATTGTCCTTTTTTCCCATCCCATTCTAATACTGCATTACTATCTTTAACTCGTAACGCAATACAGCCCAGCAACATGGTTTCCGTCAATTTGGATGCATATTCAAAGTGAGATGTAGTGGGGGGTCCACCCTTGATAGCTTCGATCCATTCTTCCCGAATTCCGGGAGATCGAGGAATAGATTTCTTGGGACGTTGATACTCTCTCATGGCTGTCTCCGGAATAATGCGCGGATTATTTCCATAAGTAGAGCACATCAATTTTCCTTTGGTTCCGTAGAACAAAACACCGCCACCGCCGTCACCCATTTTACGGCCCGGTTCTAATTCTTTTGGTCTGGGTGGTGTAAGTCCACCATCATACCAAACCATTTTCACCGGTGGCATACTTCCCCGTGCAGGGAATTCGTAGGTGACCATGGATGCATTTGGATATGTTTCATCATTGACCGGGCTACCACTCGCCTGGACTGTGTCAGGATATTCCAATTTCAATGCCCAGTAAGGATGGTCGATCAAATGAGCACCCATATCGCCAAGAGCGCCGGTTCCGAAGTCCATCCAGCCACGCCAAGCAAATGGAACATAGGCCGGATGGTAAGGTCGCCATTTTGCCGGTCCAAGCCATTGATTCCAATCTAATGTTTCCGGAACGGATGGTAAAGTTTCTGGTCGTCCAATGCCTTGGGGCCAAATGGGACGATTCGTCCAAACATGAACTTCCGTCACATCGCCTATAGCTCCATCCCAGATCCATTCATTGATCAAACGACCGCCTTCGCCCGCATGTCCCTGGTTTCCCATTTGGGTCATGACACCCATTTCTTTGGTTTTTTTCGCCAGCATACGTGCTTCATGGACCGTATGGGTCAATGGTTTCTGTACATAGACATGTTTACCCAGATCCATGGCCGCCATGGCTACGACTGCATGGTTATGATCCGGAGTGGTCACAGTGACCGCATCAATATTTTTTTCCTTCTCCAGCATGACTCGAAAATCAGTGTAACGTTTTGCATTGGGAAAATCGTTGAAAGTTTTGGCTGCATTTAGTTCATCCACATCACAAAGAGCCACGATATTTTCTGATGCCACACCATGAGTGTCGGAATATCCTTTTCCACCTACACCCACACAAGCCATATTTAATTTATCGCTGGGAGCGGTATAACCTCTACCCAACACATATCGTGGTACGATGGTAAATGCAGCTGCAGCAGCGGTGGATTTTTTGATAAAATCTCTACGATTCATTTTATTTTTTTTCTTTTTCATTTTGATCTCTCTTTATTTTTCTATGATCCAAATATTTCTATATTGCACAGGATTCCCATGATCCTGCAACATTAAAACGCCCGGTTTATCCGTGCGTAAATCTACGGCGCCACCGGTTGGTTTTGGAACTGCAGCATTATTATGAATAATGACGCCATTATGATTTACAGTTACTCGAGCATCTGTAATCTTTTCTCCCAATTCACCAAATGTTGGTGCAGTAAAATCAATATCATAGGATTGCCATTGCATGGGTGGAGCACACATATTCACTGCAGGTGCTCCCACTTTATAAATACCGCCACATTCATTATCCTTCCCTTCCAATCCGTAACTATCCAAAACTTGAACTTCGTATCGACCTTGTAAATATACACCACTGTTCCCACGGCCTTGACCCTTTGAATTAGGCATGAATGGTAATCGAAATTCGATATGTAAAGTAAAGTTCGTGAATTTTTGTCGCGTTATCATTCCCGATGTACCCGGTTTTATTTCCACGGCATCATCTTTGATCAACCATAGTGCTTTATCACCCAATTTATCTATTTCCAGTTTTTCCCATGAAACATCAGGATTGTCATTTTCGGGTGGAAAAGGATGATCAAATATTTCACGTCCATTTTTCCCTTCAATTCTGTATGGACCGGTCATATCCCAAAGTGTCAGAAAATTATCATTCTTCTGTAAATATTCTTTTGTTTGTTGACCATTCGCATTTTCTGAAATCGTCTGTAATGGGTTTTCATTTTTATCCATTAATCGGGCAAACATGCCCCAACCACCACCGGCATTAACAATTTTCATTAAAAAAGTATTCCAACCGGACTTTAATGAAACAGGAATCATTTCCTGACCGGGAGTGGCTCGACGTAACACATTTTCTGAAATGATCATTTCACCATTCAACCAACCGGCAACGCCATCATTACTTCCTAATTCTAAAATGGCGTCTTGATTTATATCTGACCAGACATCTGTTCTCAAATATTCTGCACATTCACTGCCACCCACATGTTTAGAAAGATCTAAATAGCCGGGAATATTTGATTCCTGTGTCCATGCATCCAAATTGGAACCATCGAATAATACAATCACTCCTTCTGGTGCTTCTTTTCCCAAATATGGAGATAATCGGGTTACCTTCTTCATGGTAAAGGTGCCATGATCCTGTCCATGATAAACGCCGTTAAAAGATGTATCCGTCACTATACCTTTCCACCGTGTTCCATGTTTGTAGGAGCCAATGAGCTGGATCTCGTTTCCTTTTACCTTTCCACTGATGGTGGCCAAATGATTATCTTTTTTGTCAAACTCTGTTATAAGATTTGCCGTAAACCGGCCATTTTTATAGGCGATCAATTGAGCAGCCATAGGCACTTCTTGTCCATCTTTATTGATGCGGGTACCAGTCCAATCACCCATACGTTGATCGGCTTGAATTTCAATATGGGGTTGGGGGACACAGGAAAACCAGATGAAAGCAAAAATAATAGGAAGTAAATATCTCGAAATAATTTTCATGAATTAATCCAGTTCTTTAACCATGATATTTCTGTAGCGAACTACACTTTTCGGGTCGTGGGCTTGAATGGCGAAAGACCCTTTGTCAATCCGTCTTCCGGCGGTGACGCCTTCTAATTCATTATAATCCACCACCACTTTGCCATTTACCTTGGTGACCACATGTTTTCCATCCACTTTCACTTCCAAGGTGAACCATTCATTGTCGTTGGCCATTGGATCAAATGAACGAACCACACCCCAGAGACTGCCGTTCTTCACCGGATCGCCATGAGATGTATTTACTTGTACTTCATATCCACGGCTGGGCCAGGATTCTTCATATTGAGTATGAAAATACAATCCGGAGTTACTTCCGGGGCTTGTCATAATCTCGCATTTGAATTCAAAGTTCTTGAATTCTCGATCTGAAAATAAATGGGCGCGCTTTCCCCGAACTACAATGGCGCCATTTTCTACGCGAAAATCGCCATTTTCACTGGCACGCCAGCCGGTGAGATCTTGACCGTTGAACAGGGGTGTCAATCCTTCATCTGAAGATGTTTTCATCATAATGGCAGCGAATACGATGCCAAATATTGCAATCACGCTGATCATTATTTTTTTATTCATAATTTATTCCTTTGTCAAGATTTATAGACTGTATCCTTTGCGATATTCTCTACCGAGATATTCATTGGCTTCATCCATATTGGTGAATTTGCCTTCCTTCCCATCCCATTCTAATTTGGTGCTTCTGGGCGCCATACGAATGGCAATATTTCCCAACAACATAGTGCTGGTGAGTTTGGCAGCATAGTCAAAATTGGATGTAGCTTGTTTACCTTCTTTAATACATTGAACCCATTCTTGATGGATCCCCAGCGACCGTTCTAATGTTTTGGGTGGTCGCTTGTATTCCTTCATAGATGTTTCTGGCACCAATCTTGGATTCCGTCCATAACACCCACACATGATCATACCTTTATCGCCATAAAACATGATACCGCCATCACCATCACCCAAACGCCTGCCTGGCTCTATTCCTTCCGGACGTGGTGGCATAATGCCCCCATCAAACCAAGTCAATTTAACAGGTGGAAGTTTTCCCCGTTGTGGAAACTCATAATAAATGGAGGATGCCACCGGCCACGATTCTCCATTGAATTTGGACGAACTGGCAAAGACAGATGTTGGATGATCCATTTTTAAAGTATGATAAGGAATATCAAAAATATGGGCACCCATATCACCCAATGCACCGGTTCCAAAATCGCACCATGCACGCCAGCTCCAAGGCGCATACGCCGGATGGTAAGGACGATATGGCGCAGGACCTACCCATAGATTCCAATCCAATGTGGGTGGAACGGATGGGATCTCCGATGGACGACCCATCCCTGTTTCCCATATGGGCCTGTTGGTCCAGCAATGGACTTCGCGGACGTCACCTATGGCATCATCTGCCAGCCATTCGCTGATCAACCGGATACCTTCCCCGGCATGGCCTTGGTTTCCCATTTGTGTGACAACTCCAGCCTTTTTGGCGGCGGCACTTAATTTCCGTGCTTCATCTACAGAATGGGTGAGTGGTTTTTGGACAAAAGCATGCTTTCCTTGTTTAATAGCTGTGATAGCAGCAATGGCATGAAAGTGATCCGGTGTACTGACGGTAACCGCATCAATGTCTTTTTGTTTATCCAGCATGACTCGAAAATCTTTATATCTCGGCACTTTCGCCAAAGGATTTTCAGGTAAACCTTGTTCTTCAGCCCATTCACCTGCTTTTTCGATAGTTTCAAACATTTTCACATCATCCACATCACAGAGTGCGACAATATTTTCTGTAGCCACACCGGCAATATCAGATCTTCCTTTGCCACCTACACCAATGGCGGCTATATTAATTTTGTCACTTGGGGCCGTGTAGCCTTTACCCAACACATATCTTGGAACGATCATAAAAGTAGCAGCGGCTGCAGATGATTTTGTAATGAAATCTCTTCTTGAGATCTTTTTATTAGAGTCTTTTTTTACAGGTTTTTTCATAATTGCTCCTATGATGTTGCTATTGTTTCTAATGGGGTTGAATCAGATTTTTTGATGATTCGTTTCAGACGATTTGCTGATTCGCACATACCACGAACAGTATGGTATAATGTTTTCCAATTGGTGCCCATATAATCCCAAGTGACAGTTCCTTTTTCGTCCAAAAGGGCAAACCATTCACCTACATTCCAGTTGATCATTTTCGTAAAAACAAAATCATGAATATTTATAAATGCATCCAAATATTTCTCATCTTTTGTCAATAAATACGCATCCAGAAACCCAACCATACCTTCAGCTTGTTGCCAAAATTCTTTATTGGTTTCGGTTACGTTTCCATCTCGCTCGCCTTCTACATACAAGCCACCATTCGCCCAATCAATACCGTTATAATATGTATGTTCATATATTTTAGACATTTCCATCACGCTATTTTTCCGCGGTTTGCCTAAAGCATCCTGTGACAATAAGTATAACCATGCAAATTCAATATTATGTCCATAGGAAGTTATAGATGTAGTTTTTCCATTTTCATCAAATCGATCTGCGCCCCAAACTGTATCTAATTCAACATTCGCGATGGGTGCCCAATCCTGGGTGAACATGGAAATACCCGTTCCCGTTTCAGGATGGATCATTTTGTCAAAGATCAACTGATTAATCTCTTCCAATGCTTTTTTGTGGGCATTATCACCCGTTAATTCAACCAATGTTGTGAATGCTTCCATGAGATGCATATGGACATCCAACGATTTAAAAATGCCAATATCATTTCTGGCCTTGATGGGCTCAAACGTCCGATTATAATGCTCGAAATAACCGCCATATTCATTGTCCTTTATTTGTTCTTGTAATAAATCAAATAATCGAATGGCTTCTGTTTTGGCTTTTTCACTACCAGATAACAAGGCATATTCCGATAATCCATAGATTAAAAATGCATGACCATAAATGACTTTATTGTCGTCTAAAACTGTTCCATCTTCATCGACGATCCAGTAATAACCATCATATTCAAAGTCTCGATAGTGTTTAAATAAAAATTCGATACCTAGGGTTAATGTCTGCTCATAATTAGGCCAATCATACCCACATCTTATCGCATGAGAAATAGTAAATATGCTTCTTCCTTGAGCTAAAAATGATTTTTCAGTTACAGCTGTTCTGTTTCCATTTCGATCATAGTTTGTTTGAAATCCACCAAACTGTTTATCCACCAAGCGATCCGCCCAAAAGGGAATCAAATGGTTCTGTAAATAGTGTTCGGTTTTTTCTAAATATGATCTCAACAAAGTCGTCTTTTGGTTACTCTTTAGATGTAAGAACTTGCTGTTCGTATCCGCCTCTGCCTTTAAAATAAAAGTTGAGACCGATATAACTTAATAGCATAATGAGTGGAAAAATCGCCATATACGCCAGCGCGCCATGGCGCGCTTCTTCCGTGACAATTGAAATCGTATTTTGGTCATCTTCTGAAAGTTCATTGACTTTATCCAGATCGATGGCATTGTATTCACCCAAAATACCATCTTTTTCCACTACCACTTCAGAATAGATTGCTTTGTTTTTTTCCTGTAATAATTCTGAAGATGTATTGTCTTGCAGCGAACCGATAAACGGCATGCCCAATACGCCCACCGCCAACATGCCCATTCCACCGATGGCATTGAGTGTTAAAGCACCACCCTTTGGGCATTGTTCAGACACAACGCCCAACATGGTTGGCCAGAAAAAAGTTTTTCCCAATCCATATAATGTAGCCACGACCAAGATCATGATGCCCGTACTTTGGGATAATAGCAATAGCCCAACTGCAGCAATAGCAGAGCTGATCATCAATAATCCTAATGGTTTGAAGCGATGTATAATAGGTCCAGCATAAAAACGAAGGATCATCATGATTGCGGATGTGTATACCAAAACGGTTACAGCCGGCAAGCCAATATCGCCCATGGCTTTTTCCATCAAAGCAGTAATCCATCCATCCGTTCCAATTTCTGTCGTAGCCAATGGCATCATAATAAGCATTAAAATGAATAGCATAGGACTACCCAACACCGTGGATAGTTTCGAACCTTGAATAGATTCACTTTTGGGCCAAATAGCATAACCAAAAGCAAGAAATAAACCAAGATCCAGAATTATTTCTGTTGAAAGAGCTAAACCAAACACAACAGCAATCTGACGAATAATAATCGGAATCACCAGCAATGAGGCCAATAATCCAAATTCTCTCAACATATCCATATAGGATACACCTGCAGCAACACGCTCCTGCACCGGCCATTTTTGTTTAAACATCATAACGCCATAAATGATAGCAGGAATAAAAATGAGTCCTACTTTAAACCGCCAATCGGCGCCGCCCATGGCCATGGTCATGAGTCCTGCTCCTACCAAACCTGCTGGCCAACCGGCATGTAAGATGTTCAGCCACTTTGTTTTATCACGATCAAACATAGTGGCAACCACCGGATTGATTACTGCTTCCACGGTTCCATTCCCCAAGGCCAATATTACACTGGCCCAAAACAGGATGGCGTATGCTTGTTCCGGATTGGCGTTGGGTGCCCAAAAGACAGCCATGAGTCCATAAGTAATGTGACACACAAAGGCAAATACCATAGCCTTGCCATAACCGATTCGATCGATCACAAGACTGAACAGAATGATACTAATGGCAAATGGCCACACACCGGCGCCACCGATCTCGCCCATTTGTGTACTGCTTAAATTGAATTGCCGTCCCCAATCTGCTAACACTGCAAATCGAGTTACAAATGCAAATGATGTTGCAATAAGCGCAATAAAGCTGGCTTTAAATAACCATTTTGAATTGATATTTTGATTTGAACTCATATAACTATCCTATTCTTCAAAGGCAGCATCGAATGCTCTACCTGATTGTTTATAATCCAATTGGCGAACGAAATCGCATGCTTCTTCCGCACCATGTTCCCGTTCCATACCCATATCTTCCCATTCAACCGACAGCGGACCATTGTATCCCACATGGTTGAACGCGCGAATTATTTCTTCAAAATTGATATCACCACGACCTAGGGATCTGAAATCCCATCCGCGTTGGGGATGACCAAAATCCAAATGAGATCCAAGAATGCCAGTCCGTCCGTCTAATTGCAATGCGGTATCCTTCATGTGGCAATGATAAATTTGGTCTTGGAATTCAAAAATGAATTTAACGGGATCCACCATTTGCCAGTGGAGATGGCTTGGATCAAAATTAAATCCAAATGTTTTCCGGCCATTCACGGCCTTAACGGCCCGTTCTGCTGTAACGATGTCAAAGGCAATTTCAGAGGGATGAACTTCCAAGGCAAATTTGACGCCGCATTCGTCAAACACATCCAATATAGGGTTCCACATTTCAGCAAAAAAGTCAAATCCTACATCCACCATTTGTTGGGTCACGGCAGGGAAACTATAAAAATAATGCCAAATGGAAGAGCCGGTAAATCCATTAACCACATCAATGCCCAAATTTTTGGCCGCCTGTGCTGATAATTTCATTTGTTCCACACCCCACGCTCTTTTTTTCTCCGGGTCTCCGGCACAATCATCCGGCGCAAAAGCATCAGAACGGGCATCATTTAGATCACAAACCAATTGGCCCGCTAAATGATTGCTGATGGCATACACTTTCATATTGTACTTGGCCAGTTTTTCCAAATGTTCATCGCAATAATTTTGGTCATTGGCGGCTTTTTCTACATCCATATGATCGCCCCAACAGGCCAGTTCCAAACCATCATATCCCCAAGATGACGCTTTTTCTGCTAATGTTACAATAGGCAGATCGGCCCATTGTCCTGTACATAATGTTATTGGTCTTGACATCGGGTTATCTCCATTTGGTTTAAATTATTTTTGTCCATTTTTGGTCACTTTCAGCACTTTTTAGCACTGCATCAATAAACTGCATTCCATGAAGTCCATCATTCACATCAGGGAAATCCAGCATTTCTTCTGTAGGTGATAGGTTCATATATCGTGACCGTATGGTATCCGTAAAATTCACATAAGTATTGGCAAATGCTTCTAAAAATCCTTCTGGATGCCCTGATGGTAACCGGGTTGCTCTTGCAGCTGCCGGACTTACCTTGGCCACATATTCATTTCCACGTCGCCAAATTTGATTTGGACCTTCGCTATATCGCATAATGAGTTCATTAGGATTTTCTTGATGCCATTCTAAACTTTTCTGTTCACCGTAGACCCAAATGGCCAGGTTGTTTTCTTCTCCGCAGGCGATCTGACTCACATGAATGAGTCCTTTGGCACCATTATTAAATTTCAGTAAACAATTCCCATCATCATCCAATTGCCGGCCTTCCACCATCATGGATAGATCAGCACATACATGGGTGATACTGAGCCCGGTGATATAATGAGACAAATTTTCTGCATGTGTGCCGATATCGCCCATACTTCCAGCACCGCCACTTTGGGATGGATCCGTGCGCCAACCGGCTTGGACATGACCTGTGTTTTCCAATGGTGTTGTGAGCCAGCCTTGGGGGTATTGAACCACAATTTTCCGAATTTCTCCCAATTCACCATTCTGGACAAGATCATGAGCCAGTTTTACCATGGGATAACCAGTATAATTATGCATTAATCCAAATACCAATCCTGAGTCGTTCACTTTTTGTTGTAATGAAAGAGCTTCTTCCACATCATAGGTCATGGGTTTTTCGCACATGACATGAAATCCGGCATCTAAGAAATCCACGGCAATTTGATAGTGAGAATTATTTGGTGTCGTGATGGCTACAAAATCGATTCGTTCTTCCTGCGGGAGAGTTAATTCGTGTTCGATCATGGTTTTGTGATCATGAAACACACGATCCGGTTGAATATAATAGGATTGACCTGCTTCTTGTGATTTCATGGCATCTCGACTAAAAGTGCCGGACACAAGATTCACTCCACCATCCAGAATAGCGGCCTTTCGATGCACATCTCCGATAAAAGCTCCAGGTCCACCGCCAATGAGCCCCATATTTAATTTTCGAACATAGTGCATTTATTCAGTTAAATTTTATTTATTTGATGAATCATAGTGTAATTCAAAGGAATCTAATATACCGCCATAACTGCCATCACCGTTCATTTTTTGTGTGGTGACTTTAAGGACGTCTCCGTCTATGTCAATTACGATATAATGGTATTCATAATATTTCCCTTCATCCGATTCGTCACTATTGGGTCTGGCAGGATGATCCGGAATATCAATCTGTTCCCATTCATGGTATTTGTGATTGTCCAAAAAGGAACCGGCACCACCGGTGATAATATAAGCAGCATTATTACCAGACCCTGTTACCGGATCGTAAGGTGGGTGGGGGAGACCCCGTTCATAATCATGTGTATGTCCGCTAAAAACAATATCGACACCGTTCAGTTCCATCAATGGAACAATTTCTTTTCTGATATAATATTCACCGTCATAATATCCACCGGACCAACATTCGGAGTAGGGTGGTTGATGGAAAAAGACAAAAGTCCATTTTGCAGTTTCACGTGCAGATTCTAAATCCTGTTTCAACCATTCATATTGCTGGCTTCCAGGTGGAATTCGATGACCTTTCGGTCCGTCGCCTTTATTAGGATCAATAAATGCAAAATGTGCATTTCCATAATCAAATGAATACCAATATTCTGTGCTCCCTGTTGAAGTAAGCGGATGATTCACACGCTCTTCAAATGGATACACTTCACCAAGTGCCCAGTACCCACCATATTCATGATTCCCTATAGATATGTAAGATGGAATTTGTCCGCCAAGCCAACGAAGGGGATATAAATACTCATCCACCCATTGAGATAAGTGGATTCCCGTTGTAACCACATCACCAACACTGCAAATGAAATCAATGTTCTCACGAGTCATCATTCTGATCACATTTTCCGCCACTTTAGGATAACTCCGATTATCACCATATACAGAAAAAGAAAAGGGAACATTGTTTAATTTTTTTGTTCTAAATCTTTGCATTGGACTTGCCATTTCACCGGAAACAACTCTGTAATTGTATTGAGTGTTTTTTTCAAGACCTACTAATGTTATTTCATGGATAAAGGATGGGGAGTATTGCCCGTGAATAACTTGATCTAATTCTTTTTCACCAAAAACAACAGCTCCTGAAGAAGGTAATGCCGTTTCCCACATGATGGTAATGCCATCATCCTGCACATTCTGCAAATAGGGGGGGACCACAAAAACTGGTTCCATGCTTAATTTTTTATTCAATGAATTCATTTTTATGTCTAACTGATTCAATTTGACTTCAAGAGGTTTTTTTGATGAGACGGTTTCTTTTAGAATGGACGTAGCTTCTGCTAACAAATCAGCACTCGGAGATGAATGCCTTTGATAATATCTGTCCCATCGTTCTAGTTTTTTTACCATAGAATCAAAGGTTTCTGCTAACTTCAATGCTTGGCCAGATAGAATCCTAACGTCCTTAAGTTCACCTACATTTCTTTCATTCATTGCTTTTATGGCAAACGAGATATTGTCATTTGGAGAAGCATTTATTTCAAATAAAACATTTCCAGAGCTATCTCTGAATTCATTGAGTTTTTCTCCTTGATACCAAATTTCTCCTTTATCGTTGGTGTAGGCATGAATGTAAAGGCGACTATTTAAAACAGGATATCCATCTATAGTTTCCGGAAGAGTAAAATTTAATCGATACCATGCGTGTTTATATTCACCTTTCCACGAGCCGGATATTGTTCGAGACTTCCATTTAGAATCATCAAAATTGGGTTGGCTTGCTTCATCTGTGGCCATCATTTTCCATTTTGCCTTGTTGATGGATACACCATTTGAAGAAGGCTGTAGTGAATTGGTCTCTTGCAACGATTTATAAAATTTTCCATACCCACTTGGATAGGCTATTAAGTCGGCATGATAAAATTGGCCATAATAGCCTGAATGTTCACCGCGAACGACTAATGAAAAAGACTCATTCCCTTTGGCATTTTCAATGATCATTATCTTTCCTGTCCTTTGGGAGACATCCATTAATTTTTTTCCATTTAAATAAACGGTACCTTTATCTTTTATTTTCAATTCTAGGAATACATCTTTCCCTTTAAAAGATGAAGGAAGTGTAACCATACGGCGGAACCATTTAATATCATATCCATCCCACCATTTAGTATTCAATGTCCATGATGCCCATCCCTTGGTCTTTTTAAAGTTATTTGCTTTATTGAATGATATTTCTCCATTGTGGACATCCCAATCAATGAGTTCAAGAAGGGGATGGGGTTTCAAAGGTTGTTCTTTTTTCCATTCTGGCATTTTCTGCCCAATAAGGATGGATATGCATACAATAAATAATAATGAATTTTTCATGATTTCTTTTTTTTAAATGAAGGCATGAAAATAAACCACGTTCTTAATAAAACAGTAAAGATTACTGCTAAAAAAGAGATCAATGATATTGGAACTAGATACCCTGGCCATAAATGTGTGGTTTTCCAACCATCAAAACCTATTGGAAAAACATGTACTCCCGCAATTATTAACCCCATATAACCGGCAAATTGTGATCTTTTAAAATTGATAGGCTGCACTTTCAAAATTTTCGGAAATGATACAATGAATGCTATACTTAATAATAATAAAGAAAATATACCAGTATATAGTACTATTTCTCCTATAGTATTAAGGCTGTAATGTATGAAAAATCTTGGATAATAATTAGGTTTGTAGAAAATAATTGAAACAATGGAATGAATAGTTGCCAAACCAAAACCCCACAAACCATAATATCGTTTACCTTTGTGAATAGATGTTAATTTTGTTGGAAACAGACGTGATAAGGGTCCCACAGTAATGGAAAAACAGATTAATAAAATAGCACCCAATGAAATACCTTTATTTATAATTTCAGGGTAAAATTGATAAAGCGGTACACTTTTGAACAAGTGGTACCTGACAATAGCATAGACAGTTGAAAGGGTTATTGTCCATCCAACAATTATTTTATGTTTTTCAAACATCAGTTTTCAAAATAATTATATAAAATATCCTTATGAGAAAATATATTTTGTTTAAATATAATGAAGATTATGTATTTAGTCCTTCGTGATTTTAGATTTATATTTCATCTCTTATCGATGTTAAGAGTTTATACCTTTACAATATTAAAGAATGAGAATTTCAATTAATACCATATGACGTTACCGCATTTTTGCTTCCACATGGTTGTCCTACGCAGGATTCTATTTTTGCCGCATTCTTTTTATATTTAGTTTTGTTACGAAATAAAACAGGGAAAGCAGATCTTTAATGTCAAATAATATTCTTCAAGTGATATCTCCTGTAGATGGGAAAGTCTATATTGAACGACCCTATCATTATGATATTGAGATTGATCAAGCTTTAACAAAAGCTGTCCAGGCTCAAAAAGAGTGGAAATACACATCTCTTGCTGACCGTAAAGTGATTATGGAATCATTTGTGAAAGCATTCACGGATGAATCTGACGCCATTTCAAAAGAATTATCCTGGCAAATGGGAAGACCAATCCAATATGCGCCTGGAGAAGTTCGGGGAACGGAAGAACGAGCATTGGGAATGGTTGATTTAGCCAATAATACGTTGAAAAACATTCAAGTTGAAGAAAAGGATGGATTTAATCGATATATCCGCCGCGAACCATTGGGTGTTGTTTTTGTGGTCCCAGCTTGGAATTATCCCTATTTGATTGCCGTTAATACAGTTGTTCCAGCTTTGTTGGCTGGGAATGCAGTCGTTCTAAAGCATTCAGCCCAAACGCCCCTGTGTGCAGAGCGTTTTCATGAAGCATTTGAAAAAGCCGGACTTCCGGAAGGGCTATTTCAATTTCTCCATTTAACCCATGATGCTACTGCAGATGTGGTGAGAGATAATCGAATCGACTTCGTGGCATTCACTGGCTCTGTGTCGGGGGGACACACCATTCAAAAGATTGCATCAGAACGATTTATTGGTGTGGGACTTGAACTCGGTGGGAAAGACCCAGCTTATGTACGAGCAGATGCCAATTTAGATTTTGCTATTGAAAATTTATTAGATGGTGCATTTTTTAATTCAGGACAATCCTGCTGCGGAATTGAACGCATTTATGTTCATGAAAATCATTTTTCATCTTTTGTAGATGGCTTTGTAGATTTAACGAATCAATATGTTTTGGGAAATCCATTGAATGAAAGTATCACATTGGGTCCCATGGCAAAATTGAGTGGAGCAAAATGGGTGAAATCTCATATTGATCAAGCCATATCTGCCGGCGCAAAAGCATTAATTGATTGGCGACAATTCAAAGGACAGGAATTGGGTCCCCAGTATATTCCACCCCAAGTATTGGTAAATGTCAACCATAAAATGGATGTAATGATGAATGAATCTTTCGGTCCGATTTTAGGAATCATGTCTGTTAAAAATGATGAAGAAGCCATCCAACTCATGAATGATAGTCCCTTTGGACTCACAGCATCCGTCTGGACTGAAAATGAAGATGAAGCTGTAACGATTGCAAATCAAATTGAAACAGGAACATGCTTCATGAATCGATGCGATTATTTGGATCCATATTTATCTTGGGTGGGCGTGAAAGATTCCGGTCGCGGATGCTCTTTATCTCAAGTTGGGTTTGAACAATTAACACGTCCAAAATCTTATCACTTAAGAAATAGGACACATTAATATGCCAAATCAACGATACAGCTATTTTTATCCTACACGAGTAGAATATGGGCCGGACGTGGTCCAAGAACTCCCATCCATGATAAAAGAAACTGGTCTAATGAATGGACTTTTGGTCACAGACCAAGGATTGGAATCCACAGGAATTCCAGATCAGATTCGACAAATATTTGGAGAATCAGGAATGGAACTGGTTACCTTTAATGATGTGAAATCAAATCCAACATGTGACAATGTTTATGACGGTACTGATTTTTATAAAGAAAAGGGTGCGCAGTTTGTTGTTGCGTTAGGCGGTGGATCTCCTATGGATGTGGGCAAAACCATCAAAGTATTGGCAACTCATGATGGACCATTGGAACAATATGACGATGCTTTAGATGGAAACAAGCTTATTCAAAATAATATGCCACCTTTTTATGCTATTCCCACTACGGCTGGCACTGGAAGTGAAGTGGGACGAAGTAGCGTTATTACAGTGAAAGCAACAAACAAAAAGACCATCATTTTTTCACCATTTATGTTACCCAATATTGCTGTTTTGGATCCGGTATTAACCGTTGGATTACCACCCGGGTTAACAGCGGCAACAGGAGTGGATGCTTTTGTTCATAATTTGGAAGCGTATTGGGTGGACGCATTTCATCCGTTTGCGGATGGGATTGCACATCAAGGGATGAAGCTATGTTTTGACAATTTGGAAACGGCTGTAGGAAATGGTCAGGATATTTCAGCTCGGGGGAATATGCTCATGGCATCGTCTATGGGCGCCACCGCTTTTCAAAAAGGATTGGGGGTAAATCATTCCATCGCTCATGCATTAGGCGTTTTTTACGATATTCACCATGGGTTAGCAAATGCAGCTCTTTTAATTGGAACAACACAATATAATATGGAAGACGAAAAAGCATGGACACGATTGGCTTCAATTGGTTCGTCTATTGGAGTAGCCAATAAAGCTGAACACGTTCTTGAAACAATTGAATCATGGCTTCACCGTCTAAATCTCCCGACTGATTTGAAATCCTTTAATATTGATGCAAATGATATTGGAAAAATTGAACAATATGCTTTATCCGATCCAACATGCCCAACTAATTCAAGAAAAGTGCAGCGTGGTGATATTATTCGCATCTTGGAAAGACTTATATAAATGGCAATCAAGGGCATCACATTTGATTTATGGGATACGGTTTTTATAGATGATTCCGATGAGCCCAAACGCGCCACAGTCGGTCGACCCACCAAAGCCATTGAGCGGAGACAAAGTGTTCATTCCATTGTTTCAAGACAAACGAATATATCCTTGGAAACTGTTTCAACTGTCTATGATGAAGTTGATTCTGAATTCCGACATGTGTGGCATCATGATCATATTACATGGACAGTTTTTGATCGAATAAGTAGACTATTGAATAAACTCAATGTAACACTTCCCGATTCGGAGATGAATGAACTGGTACGATTGCATGAAGAAATGGAATTAGAATTCAAACCCGATTTCATCCCTGGTGTTCATGACGTAATAAAAGAATTATCTAACCATTATCAATTAGGTGTTATTTCTGATGCTATTTTTAGCCCTGGACATGTGTTGCGTACACTTCTCAAAGATGAAGGATTATTGGATTGCTTTTCTGTATTTGCATTCTCCGATGAAGTGGGTCATTCCAAACCCCATCGATCTATGTTTCAAACAGCGTGGGAAGGGATGAACCTTGAACCGGAAGAAGTGGCCCATATTGGTGATCGTGAACATAATGATATTGCCGGTCCCCACAATTTTGGGATGAAAGCAATTTTATGTACGGCAGCGATTGATCGAGATAGTGCAAATACACGTGCAGGAGGAATTTTTGACAATTATTCCAAACTACCTATAATTATAAAAGAACTGAAAGATGAATAAATGAAATTTCTCATTCTAGATGGTTATTCAAAAGAGAGCCGCGATCAATTTGATGGCGTTGGTATGATGTTAGCCGGAAAACTTTATAAAAAAATGCTTCTTTCTCATTTATCAAATGCGGAAGCTAACATTTTATATACAAGTGACGAAGGTACAGTTTTACCCACATTAGAAGAATTAAAACTTTATGATGGTATCCTATGGCCAGGATGTAATTTGACTATTTATCATGATCAAGATGAACGTGTTCAACGTATGATTACCCTTACCGATTTAGGTTTTGAAGCTGGTACTCCCCAATTTGGAAGTTGCTGGGCTGCGCAAATAGCTGTTCATGTAGCGGGAGGGAAGGTCGAAAAACATCCAAAAGGACGAGAAATGGGTGTAGCTCGAAAAATATATTTAACGGAAGCAGGGAAAAACCATCCAATGTATAATAAAAAACCACCTGTCTTTGATGGATTTATCAGCCACGATGATGAAATTACAGAAATGCCAGAAGGGGTGGTAGTGTTAGCTTCCAACGATTTTACTTCTGTACAGGCTGTGGATGTTAAATATAAGAATGGATCATTTTGGGCAACCCAATATCATCCTGAATATGATCTAAAGGAGATGGCACGACTCATTAATGCTCGGGAAAAGAAGCTCACATTCGAAGGCTATTTCAAATCCCATGAAGATATGGTTGAATACACCAACACACTTGAAGCTATTGCAAAAGATCCTTCGCGAAAAGATTTGCGGTGGATGACGGGGATTGACAATGACCTTTTAAATGATGAAATTCGTCAATGCGAATTTGGTAATTGGTTGAAATTTCAAATTCAGAAAAAATAGATGGAGAACTACATGATGTTGAAAAGAACATTTTATTTTCTATTATTAGTTATTGCTATTGCAAATGCAAGAACATTAGGTGATAACGCAAACCAAACTGTCAACATTTTCAACGGTGTAAATCTGGATGGCTGGATGATCCACGGGACTGAAAAATGGTATGTTGAGTCCGGTGAATTAATATGCGAAAGCGGTCCCGATCATGAGTACGGTTATCTTTCCACCATTAAGCAATACAAAGATTTTGATCTGATTCTGTTCTTTAAACAGGAGTTGGATGGTAATAGCGGTGTTTTTTTCAGATCCACATTTGAAGGAACAAAAGTGTCCGGTTGGCAAGTAGAAGTGGCGCCAAAAGGAAAAGACACTGGCGGCATTTATGAATCATACGGGCGGGGTTGGTTGGAAAAAATTCCTGATAATAAAAAAACCATTTTAGCCCATAGCCGGTGGAATAAATTGCGAGTCAAGGTGATTGGTGACCGTGTACAGACTTGGCTCAACGGCATCAAAATGGTGGATATGAACGACACCAAGATCGGCAAAGGCGTGGGATCCATCGCGCTCCAAATTCATTCCGGTGATAATGTGCGTGTGCGCTGGCGGGACATTAAACTCACTGAATTTGTGAATGTGGCGTCGTCCATAAAAGATTTTTATGAAGTAACTGCTGCTGGACAGGTCCAGCTTTTATCGTCACTCACCCAATATGCCAACGATCCAAAGGTCAAGCGCATCATCTTAAAATTATTGGAAAACGAAAACCAAAAACTGCGTATAGCTGCCTTGGATGCCGCCGGTCATATCACCGATCCTAAAATAGTAAAGATATTGGCAACACACGCTGCTGACAATCACGGAGATGAAAAGATAGCCGCACAGAATAGTTTGTACATGTTGAATGGAAATAAGATCAATAAAGCCATCTTGTCCGGATTGTCCAATCGGAATGCAAGTGTAAAGATCGAACTCATTCGCGCTGTGGGAGAGCGACGGATCAATGACGGTATCAAAACCATTCTAAAGTTAGCTGCCAACAAAAATGATGCTGTTCGCTTGGAAGCGATTAAAGTGTTAAATATCATTGCATCCAGACCCTATTTAAAAGACTGTATTCGATTGTTAGTAAAGGCAAAAACAAATGAAGACCGAACTGAATTGGAAAAATCCGTAAATAGATTATTGATGACCAGTTCAGCCAAAACGAACAGCAGTTTGCTGGTGGACGCATTCAACAAAGCCAAAACAACTGACGCACAATTATCGCTTATTCGTATTTTGGGGAAACTTAAAGAAAGAGACACCCTACCCACGCTGACAGCATTATTAAAGGACGACTCTCCCAATATCCAAATGGCGGCCATTTCGGCATTATCCGAATGGACCAATGATCAACCCCTGTCTTCCATCATGAATATTTTGACTTCGTCCGATTATCCAGATCACCGGGTGTTGGCTGCAGAAGGCGCGGTAAAACTCATTGGCGTTGAAATCTTTCGCCCAGCGGATGAGTCCATAAAATTGTATGACCAAGTGTTGTCATTCTGCCGTAACGCCAAAGAAAAGAAAGCATTCCTGCGAGGGCTCCATCAAGTGAAAACCATCGAAGCATTCAACACGGCAAAAGGATTTATTCAGAACGGCGAATTGGGCGAAGATGCAGAAGCAGCTTGCATTGCCATCGCCGATAATATTCAATCCTTTTATCTAAACGAGTGTGGTTCCGTCATTGAAAATATAATTGAACAATCATCCAACAAAGAACACCGCCAAATGGCTCAAAGGGTCTTGAATAAAATTCAGCGGTTGGAAGATTATATTACTGAATGGATGATGTCCCAGCCTTTTGTTGTTTCTGGACAAAGTATGTATACCACTGAATTCGCACCGGAAAAAGATAGCGATGCCTACCCCCTTTGGCGAAAAGTACCGGCATTTTCCGATCCCAATAATTATTGGCATGTGGATCTGGCTGGACTGAAAACCAGTCTTGTGGCTGTGGTGTATCTCAAAACAAAAGTATGGTCGGAGATCGATCAAACCGTCCGTTTGGAAATGAGCAGCAACGACGGTATCAAAGCATGGATGAATAACGAGCTAGTCCATTTACACTCCGTAGCCCGAGGGGTGACGCCGGGAGATGATGTGGTAGAAGCTCAATTAAACAAAGGCTGGAATACATTTTTGCTAAAAATTATTAATGAAGGCGGCGGCGGTTGGGGCGCCTGCGCACGGATCCGCAGACAGGACGGCGGACATTTATCTAATATCAAATTTGAAAGATAAATCTCTCGTGACCAAAAAAATTAACAGACGCCAATTTATCAAATCATCCGGTGCCTTGCTGGGTGCCGTGACTATGCCCATGTTTATTCCGGCGCGGGCATTGGGGCGAGATGGACATACAGCGCCAAGTGACCGCATAATTATGGCATCCATTGGTTTGGGTGGCCAAGGTCGCGTTGATCTACGAAATCTCATTCATAAAGATGGTGTGCATTTCGTGGCGGTTTGCGATGTGGATCGTGCCCACTTAATGCGGGGAAAAGGTATTGTGGATGCCACCAACGATAATGAAGATTGTACCTTATATTCTGATTTTCGGGAATTACTCCAGCGGACTGATTTGGATGCAGTACACCTTGCTCTTCCAGATCATTGGCACGGCGTGGCTGCCATCACTGCGGCGAAAGCGGGATTGGATATTTATAGTCAGAAGCCTTTCACCCGGACGATTTGTGAAGGCAGGGTATTATGCGATGCAGTGGAACAGTATAATGTTATTTTTCAAACGGGGACTCAACAGCGCTCCGATGAACGATTTCGCTTGGCCTGTGAATTGGTTCAAAATGGGCGTGTGGGTAAAGTATATAAAGTAGAAGTGGGCATTCCAGCTGGAAAAGCGGCTATGGAACCCTACCCCATTGTTCCGATTCCTGATGGATTGGATTGGAATTTTTGGCTGGGGCCGGCACCGAAAGTTCCATATAGAAAGATAGCCCATTACAGTTGGCGCTACATTCAGGATTATGGTTTTGGCGGACTCACGGATTGGGGCGTCCATCATATTGATATTGCCCAATGGGGTTTGGGCGAAGATCGTTCCGGTCCTGTGGAAGTAGAAGGCACGGGTACCATCCCGAAAGAAGGGATGTTCAATGTACCCATTGATTTTAATCTGAATTACACTTACAAGAACGGCATTCGTATGAATGTGGCCAATCGGGGCAATAAAGGCGGTGCCACTTGGTATGGCGATAAAGGATGGGTGAATGTGAGTCGCGGACAGATTTCTGCTGAACCGGCCAGCATATTACAAGAATGGATCGCCCCCAATGAAATTCATCTCTATGATAGCAAAGATCATTATCAGAATTTTGTGGATTGCATCCGATCCCGAAAGGAAACCATTACACCTTGCGAAGTAGGACATCGATCTACTTCCGTTCCCAATTTGGGCGAAATTGCCATCATGACCGGGCGGAAACTTACTTGGGATCCGGACAAAGAAATATTTCCCAATGATCCGGAAGCCAATCGCCTTTTATCCAGACCCATGAGAGCACCGTGGACCATTTGAAGGTCAAGTTGATTGCCATTTGGTTTTGCCTTATGTCTCTTGTTTTGGCTACGGCAGTGGAAATACCCCACCAAGTGCTCATTGTAACCGGACACAATAACCATAAATGGGAAGTGAGTTCAGTGGTCTACAAACAGATCTTGGAGCAAACAGGATTGTTCAATGTGGATATGGCTATTCGTCCGCCGTTGGATAAAGAGACGGACATTTTTCACCCCAATTTCAGTCAATATGATGTGGTGTTTTTGGATTATAATGGCGCATCCTGGCAGAAGGAAACACAAGATGCATTTGTGGATTATGTGAAGTCCGGCGGCGGTGTGGTGGTGGTCCATGCAGCCAATAATACCTTTGGCGATTGGCCAGAATATTTGGACATCATCGGTCTCGGCGGTTGGGGCGGTCGGGATGAAACGGATGGTCCCTATATTTATTGGCAGGATGGTGAATTCGTTCGGGACATGACTCCCGGGGAAGCCGGTGGACACGGTCCTCAGCATGAATTTCAGATTATCAATCGTGACACAGATCACCCTATCACCAAGGGATTGCCGGAAAAATGGATGCGCGGCCGAGATGAACTTTACAGTCATTTGCGGGGACAGGGGAAGAATATGCACATTTTGGCCACTGCTTTTTCAAATCCGGCGGACAGAAACGGCAGCGGACGCCACGAACCTGTCATGATGGCCATTGATTATGAAAAGGGACGGGTCTTTCATACGCCATTAGGGCATGTAACCGGAACGGTTCCCTACCGCTCATTGGAATGCGCAGGGTTCATTACCATTATTCAGCGGGGCACAGAATGGGCCGCCACTGGGAATGTCACCCAACCGGTGCCTTTGGATTTTCCCGATGCGGTGACCGTTCGGAGTTGGGACAATTATGTGGAGCCCAATTTTGATGCTGTATTGGAAAGTGTAAAAAATTATGAATATGGTGATAATCGAAAAAGTCTAACCGTTATTGAAGATATGATTCGGGTGGCCCATCGAAATCCGGGTTACTTGTCTCGCATTGAACAATCGCTGGTTTCGTTTCTGCTTTCAGATGCAACAGTTGCATCCAAACGAGTGATTGGAAAATATTTTAGTGTTATTGCTAATGATTCATCCGCCGAACCGGTGTCTTCCTTATTGGACGATCCCGAACTATTTGAAACGGCCCTATACATTTTGGAAAGAATCTCTGATGAACCTGTCAATGTTCTTTTGCGGGAAAAATTATCGGCAGTTAATGATAATATAAAAGTGAGTATCATCAATACTCTTGGTTCAAGACAGGATGAGAATGCTGTTTCCAAATTAAAAGAATATATCCGATCAAATAATCCGGACATAGCTACAGCTTCCGCAACTGCGTTGGGAAATATAGGCACCTGGAAAGCGGCGAAAGTGTTGAAGAAATCAATGAAACAAACAACAGGCAACCAGCGACAAATAATTGTTAATGCGTATTTGAAATGTGGAAATCTGTTGCTTCAAACCAGGGATCTAAAAAAAGCCAAAAAAATATTCACTCATTTGAGTCGCCCCAATGAGAGTCCTGTCATTCGATCGGCTGCTTTGCGCGGTTTGATCCAATCGTCCTCGGGAAATGCAGGAAGCATCATTCTGAATGCATTGAAGGAATCGGAACCAAAAATTATTTCCACGGCCATTTCGTCCATTTCCCTGCTCACAAACCCACGTGATATTTCTACTGTGGCAAAGAGTGTAACCCAATTGCCAATCAACGGACAGATTCAGCTCGTTTCTGCTTTATCCGAGCATGGAAAAAATTCAACTGTTTTGGAAATCATCCACAATGCAACCCAAAGTGAACATGCGGAAGTGCGACTTGCTGCTCTGACAGCCTTGGGGGACATTAATCTTGAACGATCGGTGCATTGGCTTGGGGATGTATCCGCCCACAGGAAAGGCAAAGAACGGACTACGGCCCGTACCAGTTTATACCGGCTAAATGGTAATAATATCAACAGCATTATTTTAACCAAGATTCCAAATGCAGATGTAAAAGTAAAAATTGAACTCATTCGTGCTGTTCAAAAAAGGCGCATTGTTGAAGGTGCGGATTTGATGGTGGACTTGGCCAAGGATGACAATTCATTTATCTGCATTGAAGCCATAAAGGCACTACAGTTCATTGCCGGAGAAGCACATATTAGCGATTGCGTGGAACTGTTGAAACAGTCCGAATCTGATAGAGATAGAGAAGCGCTGGAAAAGTTCATTGTTGTCATGGCAGCCAGCCACCAAATCCAAGAATCCGTGGGTAAAGAAATTATGAATCATTTGGACGCTATGTCATTCATGCCAAAACAAACGGCCATTCAAATTTTAGGACAATTGGGATACGAGCCATCCTACGAATCTCTTACAGGATTTTTAAGTCATGATAAAAAAG
>Ga0208409_1000071_pt1 | contig 44427 bp, 41 predicted proteins | sample ETNtaG_29_FD_185784 | JGI IMG/M metagenome (GOLD analysis project Ga0208409, IMG submission 185784) | Marine microbial and viral communities from oxygen minimum zone, Eastern Pacific Ocean - ETNP201406SV201 (SPAdes) (version 2) | ecosystem: Environmental > Aquatic > Marine > Oceanic ...
ACTAAATAGGAATTATCATTTTTCTTGAGAATGGCATTTAGTTGGAGATCGGACATGGGCCCGCTGGTATTGATTAAATCCACCTGAACCGGTTTTTGCGTGATTATTCGAACGTATTGGCTGGCGAATCGAGATAGTTTTGTGGAAAAAACGGTATCACGATTTCCGGTTTGGAAATTGACTTTTTTCAGAATAGCCGGACCGTCAACAGGGTAGGACTCAGCCTCATCGTATGAGTAGTTTTCTGCAGTGAGTAAAGATGACATAATTTTATTCGCAATAGACATGCCATTTAATGCCTGTTGAAATGAAAATCCCTGTTGTTTTAAGGATGCATTAATAGCGGCATGACTGCCATCCCGTTCTCGACTATTGGATTGGACTGATTCATCGAATAATCGTCGGATGGTTTCTGTACCCCCCATATGCTGTGCTATATATTCAAAAAAGATGAATGAACCATACCAATGATACCCGTCTTCATCTAAGGATCGTTCTGGCTGTTTGAACCAATCGGCCATGTATTGATAGCAATCATTGATATCATCATACATTTCTTCTTCCATCCATACAGCAGATGCTTCCAGAAGCCAGGGCATTTCCCATCCATCATACCCAAATTGAATGGCATGGAAATATTCATGGGCAGCGGTTACTTTAATATTCTTTAATTCGGATAGAGGAAAGTTTTTGTAATTATTGCGCATGACCATATAGCTGGTAAACGCATTTTTTTCTACAACTGTTTTTGATCTTTCATTGTCGCCTTTCCCTTGAGCAAATTCCTCCGGCTGGGTATATCCATAATACCGAGAGGATAAGTTCCTTATATACACATCATAATGGTCAGATCCTCCTTTATCTCGATTTCCACTATAAAAACCATCACTGGGAGGCATCAAATATTCCTGTGTTTTGTGAATACCATTGGAAATCACGTTGAAAACAACAGCCACGGAATCAATATAATTTGGAATTCCATCATTATTATCATCGGCTGTATTCACTGCATTTATGCCGGTCGTGGTAAAATGGAATCGAAATATTCCATTATCATAGTATTTGTCCAATCCCACGGCTTCTGATCTGAGGGCGGCGCTTCGAGAAACAAGGGAATAATCGAAATTAAAACCAACTGCTTCCAATTGGGTTCGTTCGATTGCATTCAATTCATGTCCATGTTTAGCGATTTCCAATAAATGTGGAGTCAAGTGTCGGTCTTGGGTTGGGTGGTCAGAAAAGGCAGAAATAACCGCGGATGCAGATTGTTGCGGGTGCCCAGCCCAACTGGATGTGATCAACGAAAATGTTACAATGAGCTGTTTCATCATTTTTTCTGATCTTTTCTTTTCAAATAAAGTCTGAGGCGAATAAATAGGGCCATCAGGATAATGCCTCCCACATAATACCAGGCAAAATAAGGTAAATTATCAGTCATTTCTTTCCCCAATAATAAAGTTTTCAGCCACATAAGCTACCGCAATGATTCCCATTCCCACGGGAACTTCCCAACCTTTTTGTGTTTCACCAGATAGGAATCCTGCACCAGTGAGTCCTGCACCAACAAAGTACGCTGCCCGTATCCATATGGGTCTTTTTGTACTTGTCTTTTTAACTATCATAGTATTGGGTTGTTTTTCCGGGGCTATAGATGCCAAGACATCTGAAATGGGAAACCGAAGGGATGCCAATAATTCCGGTGGATCCGATGCATAATAGAATTCTGATTGTTCTACAGAAGAGGCCAACCTTAATCCAATTTGAAGAGATTCACCTGCCCGAATACATTCGATTTGTTTAACGGGGTAGGCCAGCTTTGCCTTTTCTAGTTGGGATGTATCCCCATCGGCTTCATGAAGTGTCATGTAATACCAGGATGTAGATTCATTGAACCATCCTGCCACTTGTTCGGGATTTAGTGGTTTGTCTGAACGAACTTTAATAAAAACACCATTTTTTTTTGAAGATACATCGATATCTTGAACCCAAATAGATTGAGATTGCAAGACAGAGATGGAAAATAGAAGAATGAATCGCATCATTTTAATACGATTTCTTTTGGGCCCGGTTCCGATATTCACAGATACCATCTTTTAGTCCGGACAGCACTGCATCGATGACGGTATCGGTTCGAATATTATTTATCATGGCTAATACCAAAATAGGGTAGACTTCTTGAGGTAGGAGAGGTTCCAATGCTTCGAAGGGATCTTCGGTGTCCAAAATATCATCCATTGATAAACCCAGATTGAGTTTTGATTGAAGGGTGTCCTGTAGAGAGAAAATGTAGTTTTTAATTTCCATCTGAGAAAACGCAGTCAAATCATCCGTTGTTGGTTGAGAATTATGGGTCATAATACGATGGAACTTAGGAGAGAAAGAACCATGAGTGGAACAGGAATTAGAGATTGAACTCCAATAGGTGCTCAGAGTAATTTCACTTCTTCTATGAGAAGCTCTCGGAACATTTTTCTCGGTATCTTAATCGCAATCATGTCGCCTGTGAATTCCCAGATTCAAAATAAAGGTGCAGTGGGTGCCGTTACGATTGACGGTAAAGTATGGAATCAAGTTGCCATGCGCCCAGTTATTCCTATTGGTAAGTGGGGTATCGCCCTTGATTTGGTCATTTATTTTGATGCCGAAGGCAATATCCATGCTGATGAATGGGATTTTTCTTCGGCCAATGGCATAAAGAATACACTAATTGATAAAATATATTATATCCGATATGGGTACCCAGGCGATCGTATATATGGAAAGATTGGTGCATTGGATCGGGTGAATTTAGGCTATGGGATTTTAGTCAGCGACTATGCCAATATGATGTTATATCCTCAGGTACGAAAAACTGGGCTCAATTTTGAATATAATTCTAAATCTATTAATATTGAAGGTTTCGTAAATGACTTCAAGGAAAATATAGGATTATTTGGTGGAAGAGTCGTGACGCGGAAAGTTATGGGATTACCCATTGGATTTTCGGTAGTTATGGATCGGAATCAATACTTGGGAATGAAAGACAGTGATGGCGATGGGCGTCCAAATATTGTGGATGATTTTCCCAATGATAAAAATTGGTGGGTGGATACAGATGGGGACGGCATTGCGGATAATAATCCCGATGAATGGGATATTGATGGGGATGGAATTACGGATACCTTGGATAGCCGAATTCCAGGGTGGACCGGAGAAACGGTCATTTTGGATCAGGATATTCCTCGAAAAGGCAATCCACTTAATTTGAGTGAGGATTCGGATAATATAATGGCATTCGCTGTAGATATTGGATACCCCTTAGTTATGCAAGATAATTTCTCGATTTCTCTCTATGCCCAAATTGCCCAGATGATTGGGGAGACAGTCCACCCCGGGACTGAAGAAACGTTATCTCTCGGTACGGGATTAGTCCCCTTTGGAATCTCCTCCCGTTTTGGTCCTGCCCATTTTTATTTTGAATACCGCATTATGCCCCAAGGACGATTTGAATTCAATTATTGGAATCGTATTTACGAAATTGAGCGAATCCGTTTTTCATCCGGGGAGAATAATCAAATTATTTTACAAACAAAAGAGTCCGGCTTGGGGCGGTTCGGGAAACAAAAAGGATATTTCGCACGGATGGTTCTGAATGTGGGGCCCATGTTTCAAGTCGGTGCCGCCTATCATGATATGTTGGGAGAAATATGGTCCACGCCGGATGGAGAATTTATTGATGATAAAAATCAAACATTTTTAGCATCTTTGCGCTTAAAAAAGGCCATCAGTAAAATTCAGCATGCGCGCGCATTTTATCAGCAGAGAAATGTACCGAATCCGTTTAAATTCGATTATACAGAAAGTACCATCTTAGGCTATGAATTGGGCATTGCTCTGGGTCAGGGATTGGTGCTGAATTACACTTTTCGACGTTCTTTCCGTGATATGAATGGTGATGGGGAGATCAGCGGAGAGGGCGAAACAATTGATATTAGATCCATAGAAACTTCTTTTTCATTCTGAATCATATGAAAAGCCAAGACATACGAAATACATTTATCGATTATTTTAAAGACAAAGATCATCGCTTTGTCCACAGTTCACCCGTCGTGCCACTGGATGATCCTACGTTATTATTCACCAATGCAGGAATGAATCAATTTAAACCAATTTTTCTTGGAGAGAAAACACCGGATCACCCTCGCGCAGTGAATAGCCAAAAATGTATTCGCGTGAGCGGAAAACATAATGATTTGGAAGAAGTAGGTATTGATACGTTTCATCATACATTTTTTGAAATGCTGGGAAACTGGTCATTTGGTGATTATTATAAAGCGGAAGCAATTCAATGGGCATGGGAATTATTCACGGACGTATGGGGTTTGGATAAGAATAGACTGTGGGCCACGGTATACCACGAAGATGATGAAGCGTTTAAGCTTTGGCCGAAAGTAACCGATATTGATCCTTCTCACGTATTAAAATGCGGTAAAATGGATAATTTTTGGGAAATGGGTGAAACAGGTCCGTGCGGTCCTTGTTCTGAAATTCATTACTACATCGGGGATGATCCTTCGAATCAAACTGCGGATGGTGTAAATGTTTCAGATCAATATTGGGAATTGTGGAATTTAGTTTTTATTCAAAATAATCGATTAAAAGACGGCAGTTTAGAAGATCTTCCTTCGACTCATGTTGATACAGGCGCTGGTTTTGAACGAATTGTTTCGGTATTACAGAATAAAAACAATAATTATGCCACAGATTTATTTATGCCCATCATTTTGGAAACAGAAAAATTGACGGGTCAATCGTTTAAAGATAACCCCGTACCATTTCAAGTGATTGCCGATCATATTCGTATGTTGAGCTTTTCCATTGCAGATGGGGGATTACCCGGTAACGAGGGGCGAGGATACGTATTACGGCGGATTTTACGACGTGCTGCACGTTTTGGTAGAATGTTGGACCAACACGAGCCATTCATATATAATCTGGTAGGTAGTCTCGGGGGTGTTATGGGAGAAATATTTCCGGAAATTGTGGACAAACAATCTCATATTGAAAAAGTAATTCAGGCAGAGGAATCCTCTTTTAATGATACCCTTGACAGAGGAATTAATCATTTTGAAAAAGTTTTAAAAGGTGTTTCAGACAAAATTATTTCAGGTACGGAAGCATTCAAGTTATATGATACCTATGGGTTTCCATTAGATCTGACCCAACTCATGGCTCGGGAAAAGGGGCTTGAGGTTGACGAGAACGGTTTTGATGAAGAAATGGCTCAGCAGAAAAAACGTGCAAGAGCAGCTGGCAAATTCACAACCACCGCCAATGAATTGGAATGGGTGAATTCTTCTGAAGGTGAAGATTCAGTTTTTGTCGGGTACGACACCCTATTATCTCAATCCAACATCAGACGGTATGCCCTTGATCAGAACCAAATATTGCTTGTATTAGACCAAACACCTTTTTATGCTGAGTCTGGAGGGCAGATTGGTGATGTGGGGACGATTCAAGGTGATGATATTAAACTTGAGGTTCTGGATGTGACCAAGGCGGGGGATACATTTATACACATTTGTACTGGCACTATTGATATAAAAACCGATGGGAAGGTCCGATGCGAAGTGGATAATAGTCGCCGACAGAATATTAAAAAGAATCACACCGCCACACACTTGATGCACCGAGCGTTGAAAATGGTTTTAGGCGATCACGTCCATCAGGCCGGCTCTCTAGTTCATTCCGACTACCTTAGGTTTGACTTAACGCATTTTGAAAAATTGTCTACGGATCAAATAATAGACATTGAGAAAATAGTCAATGGTGAAATACAATCAAATACAGAGTTAGATGTCACAGTTAAAGCATTCGATGAAGCTAAAAAAGAAGGGGCGACCGCCATGTTTGGCGAAAAATATGGTGATGAAGTTCGAGTGGTCACTGTAGGGAAATTCTCAAAAGAACTATGTGGTGGCACCCATGTAAATCGCACTGGAGATATCGGATTATTTAAGATAACAGAGGAAACCTCCTTGGCATCCGGCGTACGTAGAATCGTGGCTGTTACGGGACCGAAAGCTGTTACCTTCATACAAGAGCAGGCAGACATGCTGCATGCCGTTCAATCTCAATTGAATTGTGGCTTTGATACTGTATCTGAAAGAGTAGACCATTTGTTGTCTCAGAAAAAAGAATTAGAAAAAGCATTAAAAAAGCAGAAGAAATCGGGGGGCACTTTTAATGCCAATGCATTGGTTGAGAAAGCAAATGTTGTTGGAGATCATCAAATTGTGATAGAAATGACCGATGCATCATCCATGGATGAGCTAAAAAGTTTTGGTGATGCTCTATTGGATTCATTGAAAAGTGGCATCGGTGTTTTGGGTGCAGATGGAGAGAAACCAATGGTTGTGGTGGTGGTGAGCCCAGATTTAGTTAAAAGTGGTGTGAAAGCTGGCGTTTTGGCTAAAACAATCGGCGCTGAAATGGGCGGTGGTGGCGGCGGAAAACCCCACATTGCAACAGCCGGTGGTCAAGATTCGACTGCCTTAAAATCTGCTATGAATAATAGTTTAGAAATAATTAAAGAAGCATTTAGAGGATAGTTAATAAAATGCAGTATAAACAGGATGGGGATACCTACATTATTTATGTCCAACAGGATGAGAAAATAATGGAGACATTAACCCAATTTTGCCAAGATCATGGTATCGTGAATGGGCAACTATCCGGGATTGGTGCCATCAAAGATATTGACTTGGGTGCCTACGATTTAAACAATAAAAAATATGTTCGAGAAACATTTGATGACATTTGGGAATTGACATCTTACCAGGGCAATATTTTACTGAAGGACGATGCACCATTTATTCATGCCCATATTACGATTGCGAGCCATAGTTTGGATGTAAAAGGTGGCCATTTGTTTGAAGCAAAAGTGGGGGCTGTGGGTGAGTTTATTTTAAGAAAGATCGATACAGATGGTAAACGAGAATATGATCCAAACATCGGTCTATTTTGTATGGATTTCAACGATTAGGAGTTTATGATGGAAAGAATGGTCATTACGGATGCGCATGCACCCAACCCAATTGGATCCTACAATCAGGCGGTAATCGCCAATGGGTTTGTATTCACGGCAGGGCAGATTGCCATTGATCCTGACACAGATAAACTGATCGCGGGTGATTTTAAAGATCGGGTGGTACAAGTATTTAAAAATTTATCGGCCATTTTAGACCGGGCGGGGACCGATTTATCCAAGGTGGTTAAATTTACTGTCTTTTTGACGGATATGTCGGCCTACGATGACGTGAATGAAGTCTTCAATGAATATTTGAATGAAGATGATGCGCCGGCCCGATCTTTAGTCTCTGTCGCAGGATTACCTGCAGGCACAGATGTCGAAATTGAATGTATTGCTGTATTGTAAATACTGAATGAGCTTCAAATTCCTCATACTTTTATTTTTGACCACGATTGTCATTGCTCAGGACGTGGATAGTTTAACGGCAAAAACACCTAAAATGGCAGTGAAAAGAGCCTTGATGTTTCCCGGTGGAGGTCAATTTTACAACAATCAACCGGTAAAGGGTGGACTCTTGATCGGTGTGGCTTTGGCCGCAGGATTCTTATATCTAGATAATGCCAATAAATACCAAAGTTATAATGGAAATAATGCAACGGAGAAAACATCGTATTTAAAGCTGAGAAACAAATATGGTTGGTGGATAGGGTTTGTCTATATTTATGGCCTTCTCGACGCTGTTGTTGAGGCACATTTGCATCCAATTCATGATATTATGAGTGAAGATTTAACACAATCTAAACAGGAAGGTAAAGAAGAATAATGAGTCAAAATCGCGAACAATGGGGGTCAAAGTTAGGATTTATTCTGGCGGCATCGGGCTCGGCAGTTGGTATTGGAAATATTTGGAAATATCCCTCAATGGCTGGCCAAAATGGTGGGGGAGCTTTTACATTAGTTTACTTGGCATGTATCTTCGTTGTGGGATTATCAATTGTAATTGCTGAATTTGTTATTGGGCGTAAAACACAATTAAGTCCTGTGGGCGCCTTTGAAAAACTGGCTCCGGGCACCAATTGGAAATGGGTGGGATATCTTGGCGTATCATCAGCTTTTGTGATTCTCTCTTTTTACGGCGTTGTGGGTGGGTGGATATTAAAATATATCATTGATTCGTTTTCTGGCGGTTTTGATGCGTTGGCGGGTAATCCTGAAGTAGCGGGAACCATGTTTAATGGATTTATCACCAGTGCGTGGAATCCCGTAATTTACCAGGTTTTATTTATGATGCTTTGTATTGGCGTTATTATCAATGGCGTAAAGGGAGGGATCGAAAAATGGTCTCGAATAATGATGCCAATGATTATTGTTTTGCTTGGTGTTCTGGCTGTTCGCGGGATGACACTCCCCGGCGGCATAGAAGGCCTTTCATTTTTGTTTAATCCACGTTTTGAAGACTTAACTGCATCAGCCATTGTGTTGGCGCTTGGTCATTCATTTTTTACGGTGAGCCTTGGGATGGGGACCATGATCACATATGGTAGTTATATTGATAAAAAACAAAATTTATTGAACTCGGCCCTTTGGGTAATTTTCTTGGATACAGCCATCGCAATGCTGGCAGGTGTAGCGATTTTTACAACGGTTTTTGCCTTGGGCGCAAATCCAGCAGAGGGGCCCGGACTTATCTTCATTGTTTTGCCGACCGTATTTGCTCAAATGGCCGGTGGCGCTATTTGGAGTACCATGTTTTTTATTCTCCTTTTCATGGCAGCATTGACATCAGCAATATCAATACTTGAAGTGGTGACCGCTTATTTTATTGATCAAAAAGGATGGTCACGTAAAAAAGCAACAATCCAGTTTGGCGCTGTAATTACTGTGGTTGGTGCATTCTGTTCATTCTCTTTAGGTGGTGGCATCAATATAACTGAATTTCTGGGAATGCCATTTATGGATTTTATGGATTATCTATCCTCGAAATATATGCTGCCGATTGGTGGGATGCTTACAGCCATATTTGTCCTGAAAAAATGGGGTATCTCCAATTATTTGGCTGAGCTAAAAAATGGTATGGGTGAAAAGAACTTTCCTCCTCAATTAGTGAAAGCAATTCTCACCATTGCCGCAGCCATTGTGGCCTTTATCCTTTTCAATGAAGTATATGCCGAAATTTTCGGCAAAGCTCTTATCGGCTAAAGGATGCTGGCAGAGAAGTATTTTCCCCAGGGATCCGGGCGATATGGCCGTTTAGCTACCATTGTAGAAAAGATGGATGGCTTTGCTTCACTCAAACCGGAACGATGGTTCGGGATTTGGGCAATGGTCCTCGCCGGTGCAAATGTGTCTGCCCATGTAGAAGACCGGTGGCTTTATTGGGACTGGTCCTCATTATCGTATGTATTGTTAGTAATTTTTGCTTTTGCTGCCTATTGGGATAAACGGTTTCCAGTTTTTTCACAAAAGATTGATTCAGTAAAGTCAGGATTATGGATGTTTTTAATGGGGTTTATACTGTTTTTACTGGGCACTATTCCAAAAGGATTTAATGTGGATGTTTTGGTTTTTGGCCTTCCTTATTTCATTTTCTTTTTGGTAGGACATATGACTTATAGCATCCCGATTCAGGTGAAAGATGACGGTGAGAACCATTCTCCCACTAAAGGTGAAATGGCACCTATGTTGGCTATTATAATTCTACTAACCAGTTTATCAGTTGTGGCTGGCGTCATCCATGATGACCCCATGATTTCAACCATCGCGGCTGTGTATAGCCCATTTCCAATAGTGGCTCTCATTTTTCCAGCGGCGGTGAGACATTTACAGCGCTGCCGATATTACGTGGTCTTTATCCCGGTTATGTTCCTGTCGGTCAGGTTTCCATGGTTTTTAATTCCAGTCCTGTCGCTGTTTTGGGTTTTAAGACATTATAATTATTTCCGTCATGGCGAGGTGAAGCCATCTTCTAAAGTGGATTTACCCACTGGTCACAGTGATTAAAACGGCCCATTATTGATGGACCGCCCCACACTTCTAAAAACACTTCAATTAGATTCCTTTATTGCACTAGATTTTGAGACGACGGGTCTCCAACCGGAGGTTGATCGTGTCATCGAAGTGGCGGCCATTTTGTTTAAGAATGGGGAACCGATTGACCGTTATACTACATTGGTCAATCCCGGAATTCCCATTCCTGAACTAATAGAGGAAATTACCGGTATCACCAATAATATGGTTGCGGATGCCCCATCTGAAAGTAGTATTATAGATGAATTCTTTCAGTTTATCGGAGATATTCCCATCGTGGCACATAATACCCCATTTGATCTTGCTTATTTAGAAGCCATGGCCAATCGCCATGACAAGGAACTACCGGATCGGAAATATTATGATACACTTACTTTGTCACGAGGGATGTTATTCTTTCAGCCGGCTCATAATTTGAGTGCCGTTTCCGATTATTTTAGTTTATCCACAGAAGGAGCCCATCGGGCTGAATCGGACACAGAAAATTGTGGCCAAATTTTTGTGGAACTTATTGAAGAAGCATCAAGCTATAGTCTGGATCTTATTTCCAGAATAGTAGCCTTGCTCAAACCCTTTAAAGTTCATAACAAAGAGCTATTTATTAATTTGGCGAATGCGCTTACCCAAACGGGGGATTTAAAAAATGCGCTCACAGAGTCTAAAATTCAGAAACCAACCAATATCAATGTCTTTATTCATGAAGGAAAAAAAGACATTTCTAATCGGAATAGCACGGAAGTCTTTGGTCCAGATGGTAATTTAGATCAATCCTACGAAGCATACGAAGATCGTCCAAACCAAGCTTATTTCAGTCAATTTGTGGATGACATTCTGACCAGTCCCGGGGGGATTGGCATCGCAGAGGCGGGGACTGGATTGGGTAAAAGTATGGCCTATTTATTTCCTGCCATTAAGTATAACCTGACCCATCCGGATGATGGCCCGGTTATTGTTTCTTGCTATACCAAACACCTACAGGATCAATTGTTTAACAAGGATTTACCCCGACTAACCCATGCCATTGATTCATCTGTACAGGCGGTGGTGATGAAAGGGCGGAGCAATTACCTATGTAAGTCCCGATTGAACTGGCTCATTGGGGGCGCAGATAAAATGTTAAATGGGGAAGAAGCCATGTACCTGATTCCCCTCATGGTTTGGCTGGAATGGACCCAAACGGGAGATATGGATGAATGCCCAGGCTTTACCAATGGATTTACCTTTCGACTCATGGCGTTGGTTCAGAGCGAACCGGGATTTTGTACCTCACCCATTTGTGCACGTCATGGCGGATGCTTTTTTGGCCCATTGAGAAAATTGGTTTATCAAGCCAACTTGATTGTGGTGAACCATGCACTTTTACTGTCTGAAGGAAAAGCGCGAATGGATGCGGGAGAAGGGATGGGGTTTTTACCGGAACATCAATCCGTTATTATTGATGAAGCTCACAATATTCCCCAGGCCGCCCATCGGCAGTTTACGGCTGTGTTAGACCAACGTTCTTTGAAGTATTTTTTAGAACGTATAGACCCGGATCATTCCCATTCGGTTCGATGGAATAATCAACTCAAATCCTTGGGAGCACTCCATCCGCAATTTGAGGGTATGAGAAGGGACTTGGCTCGATCTGTTGAAAGTTGTCATGAATATGTGAAAGACTTCTTTGATCAAATGGCAGGAAATAGTCTGTATAAATTTGATTCCAATGCCAAATATTCCACCAAACTCATCATAGAAAATTTAACGGAAGAATTTGGTCCCTTATCCGCCGATTTAGAACGGATGAATCGTGGGCTTCATTCAGTAAGAAATCAGGTCCGAAAACTGCGGGAAGCATTGATGGATATTGATGAAACAAAGGAAGACTTCCTGGAACTCCATCAGTTATTTGATCGTGGTGAAAGTCTCATAACCGATTCCTTATTGCTTATTCAGGCATTGACCAGTAATCAGGATGACGACAATGTGTATTGGTATGAAGGTAATTTTAGAAATATAGGTGGTCGCACCCGATTGATACTCACCGTTCAGGCCGCCCCCATCGATTTGGCCAACGATTTGGCCAGCGGTTTATTTAAAGAACTGAACCATTGTATTCTCACTAGTGCAACCATCCGAACTAGGGATTCCTTTGATTATTTCCTTCAGAGAACCGGATTGAATGGAGTAGAATTTGACGATGTACAGACCGCTGTTTTTGAGAGCCCATTTCATTATAGTGATCAAGTCACCTATTATCAGTATTCCGGGGGAGACGGACAGAAACCAGACGTATTGGCGCAAATGATATTGACCTGCCACAAGCGGTATAATAAACGGATGATGGTCCTGTTTACGTCCCGGGCCCAATTAGAAAATACATATCAAATGTTGCAGCGTCATTCGGATGGAAGAAATCTACCTATTTATGCCCAAAAGCGACAGGCGTCTCGAATGGGACTGGTACGAGGAATGCACCAATCACCCAACGGCATTTTGCTGGGGACCAATGCATTCTGGGAAGGGGTAGATCTCCCTGGTGATTTACTGGAAGTACTCATTATTGTAAAAATGCCCTTTGATGTGCCCACGGAACCATTGGTGAAAGCGTATGGGAATATGATTGAAACAGAGGGGGGAAATCGGTTTATGGATTATGCGCTACCGGAATCGGTAATCCGTTTTCGCCAGGGGTTTGGTCGGTTAATTCGTACCGCTTATGACGAAGGTATTTTTATAGTCATGGATGATCGAATTGTGAATAAACGGTACGGTCGCGCATTCAGTGAAGCCATCCCAGTAGATTATACCGTATTTAATCGGGTGGATACTTTGGTATAAGCTTAATCAAGAGAAATTGAATTCTTGAGTAAAATCTATTTGAGAATCTTCCCTAATAATTCCTTCAGTAATTTAGCCCCCACCACCGCGGTCATGCCATTGATATCCCTGTCAGGGTTGTATTCCACAATATCGCCGCCGACCACATTTCCATTTAATTGATGGATTATATTAATCACGTCTCGAGTGGATAGTCCACCCGGTTCAAGGTGGGATATGCCCGGCGCGAAGGCTGGGTCAAGTGCATCGATGTCAATTGAAATATATACGGGACCATCGAACTGTAGTAAAAGAGAAGAGTCAAAATTATTCATTTCAATTACTTCAACACCAAACCGTTTTACCTGTTCTTTTTGATGATCATTTAATGTGCGAATGCCCACTTGGACCAATCGATTCACCAAATCCTTTTCCATTATCCGTGCAAAAGGGGACGCGTGAGAATAAGGGTTATTTTCAAAGTTATCGTAAAGGTCGGGATGGGCGTCGATATGGAGAATGTTAAGATCAGAGTATGATTGACTGTATGCTTGAATGATTGGAAATGTGATAGAATGATCGCCACCAAGAGAGACGACTTTTTGGTTAAGATTTAATTCTTTGCTTACCACTTTTTGGATAGAATCCATGGCTGCTTTTCCGGCGGTGAGTTGCAATTTTCCAAAGTTCTTGACCTTGCCACTATCACCACAATTAAACCCATTCTCAGCATACATATTGGACGCATCCGAACGAAAGGCATCCAAAATAAGAGGCGGCGCTTTGGCTGACCCTCTTAAAAAAGAGGAATTCTCATCTAAGGGAATGCCTATAATTGAAATCATTGAAGTGGTTTTAGTTCAATCCCCGTCGATCCAATAAGGGTTGAATATTTGGTTCAGCGCCTCGAAAATCTTTAAAGATTTTTAACGCATCTTTACTACCACCACGAGAAAGGAGTGTTTTCCGAAAATGATCGCCATTTTCTCTTTTAAGACCGCCATTTTCTTTAAACCATTCTACTGTATCTGCATCCAATACTTCGCTCCAAATATAGGAATAATATCCGGCAGAATATCCACCAATAATATGGGAGAAATAAGTGCTGCGGTAACGGGGTGGAATTACGTCCATGGCCACGCCGGCTGTTTTAAGTGCATCTGCTTCAAAAGCGATAATCTCTTCGCCAGTGGGAACCTGATCCGGGGAAAGTTGATGCAAAGCTTGATCCAATAGAGACGCAGCCAAATATTCAGTGGTGGTAAATCCTTGATTAAACTTTTGAGTCGCCAATACTTTGTCTAAAAGTTCTTTTGGCATAGGCTTGCCGGTCTCATGGTGAACGGCATAGTTCTTTAGCACTTCGGGCCAAATGGCCCACATTTCATTGACTTGAGAAGGATATTCCACAAAATCTCTTGGGACAGAAGTTCCGGCGAAATAGGGGTAATTTACATCAGAAAACATGCCATGGAGAGTATGACCAAATTCATGAAACGTGGTAATCACTTCATCAAAAGACATGAGTGTGGGTTCACCTTTGGGTGGTTTTACTACATTCAAGTGGTTGGCGATGACCGGTTTATTTCCCTTTAGTTTGGATTGACTCACATAGGCATTCATCCACGCACCACCTCTCTTGGATGAGCGGGCATATCCATCAAATAAAAATAATGCCAGTGCAGATCCGTCTTCATTGAATACTTCAAAAACACGAACATCTTCTTGATAAACTGGCAGGTCAAACCGTTCCTTAAACGTGATGCCGAATAATTGAGTTGCTGCATAAAAGACACCATTTTGAAGTACGTTATCCATCTCAAAATAGGGTTTGAGTTGGGATGTATCAAAATTATAGCGATCCGCTCTGACTTTTTCCGTATAGAAATCCCAATCCCAAGAGGCGAGTTTAAAACTGCCGTCTTCTGCATCAATCATTTTTTGAAGGTCCGTTGCTTCCTTGTTCGCGTTGGACACTGCTTTTGGCGCAAGACTGCTAAGTCGTTCATTCACGGCTTTCGGCGTCTGGGCAGTTTGATTTTCCAGTGAATATGCTGCGTGGTTGTCATATCCCATGAGTTTGGCTCTTTCCGCCCGGAGTTTGATGATGTTTGCCAAGACGTCTCTATTGTCATAATCACCACCTTGGCTACCGCGAGAAAGGGATGTTTTATGAATGCGTTCTCGCAAAGCACGATTCGTCAAAGAAGCAATAGGTGGCTGACCACTGGTATTTCGTAAGGTGAGGACATATTTACCGTCTAATTCACGAGATTTGGCTTCATTCGCAGCTGCTTCGATAGCCGTATCAGACAAGCCATCCAATTCATTTTTGGAATCCACTACAACAGCTAAGGCATTAACCTCTTTTAATACATTCTGACTAAATGTGGTTTGTAAAACGGCCATTTCACCATTAATTTTTTTAAGGGATTCTTTTTCCTCGTTTGATAAATTGGCACCGGATCGTATAAAATCAGTATAATACTTTTCAACCAACCGTTTTGATTCTGCGTCAAGTCCCAATTGATCTCGCTGCTCATATATAGTTTTAACCCGGTGGAATAGTTTTCCGTTGAGTAAAATTTGATCACTATGGGCCGATAACTTGGGGGCCATTTCACTTCGAATTTTTTCCATTTCATCGTTGGTATTGGCTGAGATGAGTGCAAAAAAGACCGTAGCCACGCGATCCAATAATGCGCCGGATTTCTCCATGGCAATTATGGTGTTTTCTAAAGTGGGTGAATCTGCCCGTTCTGCTATAGCGTCAATTTCGGCCATATGATCCGTCATACCCTTTTCGAAAGCTGGCGCATAATGTTCATTTTTGATTATATCAAATTGGGGATATTTCATATACAATGTACTTTCCGTATAAAACGGATTTTGAGAATCGATTTTTTGATTTATCTGATTTGATGACTTATTGGTTGGCACTGCACAACCTCCAATAATAAAAATACATAATAGGAATCCTGTGTTTAGTTTGAATTTCATCATATGGTAACTCCTTTGTTAGAATCATATATTGATAAGAAAATACGGGGAAGTGACATGGGGGCAAAGAGAGAAAACCACTCACACTTAGAAAGATTCGAAAGTAGAATGATATTTTATAATGCCTTTTTCACCCAATAATATATCATCTTGAAGTTCTTTAATCATAAATACATCCTTGGGCACATCGTATTCTGACGTTATCCCAAATTGGATTGAAGGAGAGAACCCAAACCGAGGATAGTAATCTGGGTGGCCCAAAACAACCACAGCTTTTATGTTTAATTCTGCACACATCTTGAGGCCGACGTTCACCAATTTGGTTCCAACTCCAATTCGTTGATATTCCGGTTTTACCGCCATGGGACCCAAACCCATAATGGGTAATACCGGGTTGGTGATTAAAATGACAGGTGAAAAAATTATATGACCAATGATTTTTGAATTATCCTCCGCAACAAGAGAAATAATTGGTTTTGCATTTTGTCGCAGGCCAAGGATAATCTTTCCTTCATCAGTGCCACCGAAAGCCACATCATTTAGTTTAGATATTTCAATAAATTCTTCGCTTTTTTCAGGTCGAATACGCATTCATTACAGCCATTCGTTATAAGTGAAGTTTCATCCCTTCATGTGAGGAGGTAAATCCCAATTTCTCATAAAATTTAATTGCATCAGGTCTTTGTTTATCTGTAGTCAATTGGACCAACCGACATCCTTTTACTTTTGCACGGCGAATGGCTTCTTGAATCAAGGACTGGCCGATTCCTTTAGATCGAAAATTAGTAGATACACGGACACCTTCAATCATGGCACGCCAACTGCCTTGGTACGTAAGATTGGGGATAAATGTTAATTGGAGAACCCCAATAATTTCATCATTTAATTGTGCCAGGAGAAGGATGTTGTTGCTATCTTTATTTATAGAGTCAAAAGCATTAGTATAAGACGATGGTAATGGGGACTCAAAACGTTCCCTTGATTCGCCTAAAACATCATCTGCCAGTAGTTGAACAATTGTATTTAAATCATCTATTTCAGCTTCTTTAAATTGAATTTTGAATTCCATTATTTAGTTTTTCACCGCGATGCCACGAATGGTTGGGCGAACCAATGGTGTTGCTTTTCGCATACTTTCTCATTTTATTTATTTATTCCTTGAGATAATATTTTTTGTTTGTTTATGATTGCCAGAAATTAATTAATCTATAATTGCTGGGGTACTGGTTTCAAATATAATATTATATATCGATAAAGCAGAAATATTACATCTTAGAATATGCAACATTTCATTTCACTCTCCTTGTTCACTATTTATAAAAAGTTATAACTTGCTCAATGGGTACAGTCCTTATATCTAATAAATCAATCCAATGGGGACAATTGTCGTCATTGTTAGATGGCCCCGTTCGCGTACGACTTTCCCCTGACGCGAAACAATCCATTCGCAAATCCCATAAAACGCTGAGGTCATTATTAGATAAGGACCAACAAATCTATGGTGTAAATACAGGGTTTGGTCAATTAAGTACAGTGTCAATCACGCCAGATGATCGTCGAAAGCTTCAATTAAATTTGGTACGTTCACATGCCTGCGGGGTAGGAAAGCCCTTAGATTTGGGTGTTACGCGTATGACCATGATTTTAAAATTAATGACATGGGCCAAAGGGTATAGTGGTATTCGCTTAGAACTGGCTCAGTTGTTGGTGGATATGCTCAATCACGATATTCTTCCAATCATTCCCCGAAAAGGATCTGTGGGTGCCTCAGGCGATTTGGCTCCATTGGCCCATATGGCTTGCGCATTGATTGGAGAAGGGGATGTACACTTTCAAGATCGTATAATGCCTGCCATGCTCGCATTAAAAGAAGCCAACCTCACCCCAGTTGTATTGGAAGCCAAAGAAGGATTAAGTTTAATAAACGGAACACAAGTCTCCACTTCATTGGCCATTCGAGCTTTAGCTGAATCTAAAAAATTAATTAAAACAGCCGATATCTCCGGCGCGTTATCTACAGAAGCCAGTTTGTCTACGCGAATTGTTTTTTCTCCTAAAATTCATCAATTAAAAAAACATGCAGGCCAATCTCGATCTGCGGCAAATGTGTTTAAAATGTTAAAAGGGAGTGAAATTGTTCTATCCCACGATGATTGTGGTCGAATTCAAGATCCGTATTGTGTCCGTTGTATACCTCATGTACATGGTGCAAGTCGTGATGTATATAATGGAGTGGAGAAAATTATCAATGCTGAAGTGAATTCTGTGTCGGATAATCCGTTGGTGTTTCCAAATGGTGATGTTATGAATTCGGGTCATTTTCATGCAGAGCCAGTGGCTCAGGCTTTGGATAACTTATCCATTGCCATGTCAGAAATTGGTGCCATTGCCGAGCGTCGCATTAATTATTTCATGAAAGGAATTGGCGATAGAATTCCCATGTTTGGTGCTATTAATCCGGGTTTAGAATCCGGTTTCATGTTAGCGCAAGTGACGGCTGCGGCATTGGCCTCTGAAAATAAAACATTGGCCCATCCTGCCAGTGTGGACTCTATTTCGACCTCAGCAGGACAGGAAGATTTTGTCAGCATGGCACCATGGGCAGGTCGGAAATGCTTACGTATTTTGGATAATGTCAGAACTATTTTGGCCATAGAAATCATAGTAGCAGGAAATGTAAATCATCGGTTCCACAAAAAACTGGTATCGGGGAATGGATTAATCCCGGTCATGAATCTGTTGCGACGGCATCAAATCTTTTCAATGGAAGATCGTCCTTTGTCGAATGATTTTGCAACTGTCTATCAACTAATTCAATCAGGAAAAATAATTGATCGTGTAAACCAGCGAATCAAATTATTTTAATATTATGAAAAACAGACCTCCATTCGCGCTAGCGCTTACTTTTGACGACGTGCTTCTTGTACCACAAAAATCTCACGTATTACCCAGAGAAGTCAATTTGCAGACACGTCTCACAAGGACGATCTCTATGAATATTCCCCTTTTGTCTGCAGCCATGGATACCGTTACAGAAAGTGAAATGGCCGTTGCGTTAGCCCGGGAGGGGGGCATTGGGATTATCCATAAAAATTTATCTATAGGCGAACAGGTAAAAATGGTTGACCGTGTAAAACGGTCCGAAAGTGGTATGATATTGGATCCGGTTACGTTATCGGTAGATAAGACAATACGGGAAGCAAAAAAGGCTATGGCTAATTATCACATCAGCGGGTTGCCCGTATTAGATGATGATAAACTTGTAGGAATAATTACCAATCGAGATATCCGTTTTGAAACGGATGATAATTTATCCGTTCGCGATCGAATGACGAAGGAAAATTTAGTAACAGTCCCAATGGGTACGACATTGGAGGAAGCAAAGAAAGTGCTTCAAAAACATCGAATCGAAAAATTATTGGTCGTGGATGAGGATGATAGTTTGGCTGGGTTAATTACGGTTAAGGATATACAGAAAAAAGAAGATTTTCCTTATGCCTGCAAAGATGGGAGCGGTCGATTAAGAGTTGGGGCGGCTATTGGTGTCAGTCATGATGCAGATGAACGGGCTCAATCTTTGGCACTCGCGGGTGTAGATGTGATTGTAATTGATACGGCTCATGGTCATTCAGCTGGCGTATTGAATTCCATTAAAAGCATTAAAAAATCTTTAGGTGACGTTCAAGTGATTGCTGGGAATGTGGCCACAGGCGATGGCGCTAAAGCATTAATTGATGCAGGGGTTGACTGTGTGAAGGTGGGTATCGGTGCTGGTGCCAGTTGTACCACACGAATTATCGCCGGTGTGGGTGTCCCTCAACTTACCGCGGTAATGAATTGTGTGGATGAGGCACAAAAACATAATATCCCTGTTGTCGCGGATGGTGGGTTACGTTATAGCGGTGATATATCAAAAGCAATTGCTGCTGGGGCAGAAGTGGTAATGCTTGGTAGTATTTTAGCCGGAATGGATGAAAGTCCTGGTGAGTCCATTTTATATGAAGGACGTCAGTATAAATCTTATAGAGGAATGGGGTCTCTCGGTGCCATGCAGGAGGGTAGTGGTGATCGATATTTTCAGGAAGGGGCCGAAGCAACAAAATTGGTTCCGGAAGGCATAGAAGGGATGGTCCCATACCGTGGGTCCGTTCGCAATACGATCCACCAACTTATGGGTGGTTTAAGATCTTCTATGGGTTACTGTGGCGCAGGGGATATTAAAGATTTTCATGACAAAGCGGAATTCATCCAAACCACATCTGCCGGTGTCAAAGAGAGTCATCCTCATGAAGTAAAAATAATGAAGGAAGCGCCAAACTATCAAGTGTCTGATAGTTAATATATATTATTCTTTACCTATAAATGTTTGGTGATTGTCACCATAAGTAATATAATGATAATGGAGATTTACTTGAATTCAATTTCAGGAAACAAAAAAACCCCGCAAAAAGCGAGGTTTTTATTAATTTGGTACAAAGCTGACTCTTACGCTATGCAGATAAAGAATTTATATGCCGAGTAATTTGTGATTTACGGCGGGCAGCTGTATTTTTCTTTAACAGGCCTTTGCTCGCCATTTTATCAATTGTGCTTACGGCCTTTGTATAATGTCCTTTGGCTTCACTGGCTTCCGTGGATTGCAGTACACGTTTTATAGCTGTTTTTAAGTCTGATATTTTTGCCACGTTTAATTCATGGCGTTTTTTATCTTGTCGTTCTCTTTTTATTTGTTGTGGATGTCTATCCATTGGTTCCTCAAATATTAATTAAAATTTCGGAGGCGAAGTTATCTCGTAAATACCCACTCTACCAAAAGAAAAAATGGGTTGAATCGCGTTTGTCAAAAGATATAATTTTACTCCGATTATGAAACAATCACACTCTCAGATTTTCGTTATACTTTTATCCATCGGTTTATTGACCGCAGGGTGCGATAAAATATTCAGTAATAAAAATGATTATATTTATTCTATTTCCTTTGAAAAAAATGAAAATATGGATCAATGGGAAAATGGTGAGAATGCCGAATACAAAAGTGACACGCCTACCCATGATGGGAAACGATCTCTTTATGTTTCCGGTGGTTGTGTCGTACCGCATATGATATTAAATAGGTCCACTGTAACAGCAGATACTCATTATAATATTTCCTTTTGGGGAAAAACATTAATTAACAGTGGGATCGTTCAATTATATGCTGAAAACAATAGTAATGAAAAGATTCCGCTGGGATTCGTACAAATAACTCATAAAAATTGGACACTGGATTTTGATAGGATTGGAAGAGAAATAAACAATGCAAGAGAAGTATTTATTTGATCAAAAGAGCAAATATCATCCAAATAAGTTTTGTTTATATCTCTTTAGACGATTGCAAAGCGAAACTTACAAAAATCTTTGTAAATAATTCTGTCCTTCAACAGACAAAATTATAATTATTCACTATTAATGTAGGGAGTTATCTCCTAAATTATTTTATGCATGAAATGTCACTTGCTATTAACATTGTGGAAATTGCCTGTCAAACAGCAAAACAAAACGGAGCGGAAGAAATCACTTCTATAGAAATTGAGGTTGGACAACTTGCCGGTGTTTTGGAAGATTCACTATCCTTCTGTTTTCAAGCCGCTCGAAACAACACACCCGCTGAAAATGCAAAATTGGATATCATTTCTATTCCCGGTAAAGGATACTGTCGCACGTGTGATCACACTTTTGAAACAGATTCATTTTTTACATTATGTCTGAATTGTCAGGGGTTAGCGGTTGAAATTATACAAGGTAAAGATTTGAAAGTTAAATCTATAAATGTTGATTAATTTGTGATTAGAAGAATATCCTTTTGCCCTGTTGTAGAAACTGGTAAGGTTTAAAAACAAGAGATGGTAAGTATTACAAAAAAACTTATAATTTACACCACACCGAACACCTACATTAGAATACTAGAAAGGAAGTTTAATGTGTGACACCTGTGGCTGCGGTACATCTGATGAACATGCCGTTATCCAAAGACCAAACGAGTCCGCCCACAATCACAATCATGAACACCACCACGGTCATGAGCAAACTATTGATGTTCAAAAAGATGTTTTAACTGAAAATCATCTCCTTGCAGAAAGCAACCGAGATTTTTTTAACACCAGGGAAATCACTGCACTCAATCTTGTTAGTTCACCCGGATCGGGCAAAACGACCATTCTTGAAAACACCATCACTGCTATTAAGTCGGAAATTCCTCAGGCTGTGATTGAAGGTGACCAGCAAACTATGCGCGATGCCGAAAGGATTGACAAGACAGGTGTTCCGGTAGTTCAAGTCAACACAGGAACCGGTTGCCACTTGGACGCTCACATGATTCAACATGCCATCCAGAAATTGGATTTACAATCAAAGTCCATCTTATTCATTGAAAACGTGGGGAATCTGGTTTGCCCAGCTTTATTCGACCTGGGTGAAGCGATGAAAATTGTCATCATCAGCGTAACGGAAGGTGATGATAAACCACAGAAATATCCCCATATGTTTGATGCTGCCAGTATATGCATCATCAATAAAATTGACCTTCTACCCTATGTGGATTTTAACGTAGACCAATGTAAGAAATTCGCATTGGAAGTAAACTACCGGTTAAAATTTTTCGAGCTTTCCGCCAAAACAGGAGACGGTATGGATAATTGGATCGCATGGCTGAAACAACAACAAAAATCCTAACTCAAAAACCTTCAGAAATTATTCGTAAACAATTTCGAATAAATGGAATTGTTCAAGGTGTTGGCTTCCGACCGTTTATATATAATCTGGCGAATAAATTCAATCTAACAGGAACTGTTTCCAATTCGTCTGAAGGCGTCATTATTGAAGCTCAGGGAACGTCCGCAAATGTCCATAATTTCATCAATGTCATTCAAACAGACGCTCCTCCTCTTTCTATGATTTCAGCATTGGAAACAAACGATATTCCCAACAAGGATGAAACAAGTTTTATCATCAAAACATCAGAAAAGTCCTCAACCATTTCCACCATGATTTCTCCTGATGTAGCTGTTTGCGATGATTGTTTAGATGAATTGTTTAATCCGAAAGACAGGCGATTTCTCTATCCGTTTATTAATTGCACAAACTGCGGTCCTCGATATACTATTATCGAAAATATTCCTTACGACCGTCCTTTTACTTCCATGCGTCATTTTGAATTGTGTACGAATTGCCAAGAAGAATATGATGATCCAAATAATCGACGATTCCATGCACAACCCAATGCTTGTTCCGATTGTGGCCCTAAAGTTCAATTGCATGATGGGAGTGGAAAACCGGTTAGATCTGACAATCCAATCAGAGACACAGTCGAACTTATTAAGCAAGGAAAGATTGCCGCCATCAAAGGATTGGGCGGATTTCATCTGGCTGTAGATGCAACCAATTCCGAAGCCGTCAAGACACTCCGCAAACGAAAAGGACGTAAAGAAAAACCCTTAGCCATCATGTTAAAATCTATGGAAGATGCAAAAAGTGTTTGCCATATTAATCGAGATGAAGCAAATGAATTGAGGTCGTTTCAAAGTCCAATCGTTCTGCTGAAGAAAAGAGAAGATATTCCAATTGCTAATGACATAGCGCCGGGGAATGACCGAATCGGGATCATGCTTCCTTACACTCCATTGCATCATCTTCTATTTTATGATGACGCACCGTCTCTTGTCATGACCAGCGCCAACCTGTCCGAAGAACCGATTTGCATTGAAAATAATGAAGCAGTAAATCGTCTTCTCAATATAGCAGATATCTTTTTGGTACATAATCGAAAAATTCTTACTCGCACCGATGATTCAGTACTCATGTTTCATAATAAAAAACGCTCATTTTTACGTAGGTCTCGCGGGTTCGTACCCATGCCGATACAACTCCCTTTTTCTGTACCTTCAGTTTTAGCATTAGGGGCATTTTTGAAAAATACTATCTGTGTTACCCGCGGAAACCAAGCATTTTTATCGCAGCATATTGGGGATTTGGACAATGCATTAGCCTGTCGCTTTTTTGATGAAACGATAAAATATGTTCTCGACATACATCAAATAAAACCTCAGGCGGTTATTCATGATTACCATCCGGATTTTTATTCTACCAAAGCAATAGAACGATTTACCTTACCTGCGATTCAGGTACAGCACCACCATGCACATTTGGCGGCAACCATGGCAGAACATCACCTAAAAGGACCTGTTCTTGGATTAGCATTGGATGGTTTCGGTCTTTCAGAAAAAAACGAATTCTGGGGCGGTGAATTACTTTTAGTTGATGACACCTCTTACCGTCGATTAGGGCATTTCTATCCTTTACCCCACCTCGGTGGTGATTCTGCTTCCCATCAATCATGGCGTATGGGTGCTGCCGTTCTGCACAGTATTGGAAAAGAGAATAGAATTCCATCATTCTTCCCGAGTATTCCAAACATAGACAAAATCATGGAATTATTAAAGACACCAAATCTATTTTCATTTACAACAGGCTGTGGAAGATGGTTCGATGCTGCTGCGGCTATTTTGGGCATTTCTACTGTTCAAAAATACGAAGGACAAGCACCCACACTCCTTGAATCTCTGGTCACCAAACCTGAAATATTAGAGAAGGGCTGGAGGATTAAAAATAATATTTTGGATTTTAGACCACTGATGGAATATCTATTGAATTGCGACCCGGTTTCAGGCGCCAATATTTTTCATGGTACGTTGGCTGCCGGACTGGCAGATTGGGTAAAGCGCGCGGGTTTGGAGCATGGAATAAAAACAGTTATATCAGGCGGTGGTTGCTTTCATAATAAGGTCTTGGTGGAGTTGCTTGATGATCACGTCCGTAAGATTGGGTTTCATTCATATTTCCCTGAGCAAATACCCCCGGGAGATGGAGGGATTAGTCTCGGACAAGCTTGGGTTGGTGCATTAAAATTGATGGAACAATCGTGAAATATATTTCGGAATTCAGAAATGCGGCTATAGCACGGGAATTATCCACAAAAATTCATGATGAGGTCCAGCCAGGAAAAAATTATCATATTATGGAATTTTGCGGCAGTCATACCCATGCCATTTTTCGCCACGGAATACAAGACTTACTTCCAAAATCAATCCGATTAATTCACGGTCCCGGTTGTCCTGTTTGCGTTCTGCCCATCAACCGATTAAACATGGCGATTCATCTGGCTAAAAACCCCCGTGTTATTTTATGTTCTTACGGTGATATGATTCGAGTTCCGGGAAAGGATGGGATTTCATTACAAACCGTACAGGCGGATGGCGCTGATGTACGGATTGTATATTCAATCATGGATGCGTTGGATACGGCTCGAACACATCCCAAGAAAGACGTTGTTTTCTTTGCCATTGGTTTTGAAACTACAACCCCGCCCACTGCCTTAGCATTGCAAATTGCCAAAACAGAATCGCTCAAAAACTTTTTTGTTTTCTGCAACCATGTTCTCACTCCCGGGGCAATTGCGGGGGTTTTGGACAATCCGGAAATTCGTTCCTTGGGATCGATTCCCATTGATGGTTTTATCGGACCCGCCCATGTTAGCGCTGTCATTGGTAGTCAACCTTACGAATTTTTTGCAGAGGAATATCAAAAACCGGTGGTCATTGCAGGCTTCGAACCTTTGGATATTCTGCAAGCGATTCGGATGCTCATAAGACAAATGAACGAGGGGCAAACAAAAGTGGAAAATGAATATAGCCGCGCTGTAAAGCGGTGTGGAAATATAACATCAAAACAACGAGTAGCAGATGTATTTGAATTACGCAAAATGTTTCAATGGCGAGGATTGGGATCCATACCCTACAGCGGTTTAAAAATTAAATCTGAATTTTCTCCATGGGATGCTGAAATTCAGTTTAAGATTCCGGATCAAACTATTCCGGATCATAAAGCCTGTGACTGCGCAGCCGTTTTACGGGGTGTAAAAAAACCTACGGAATGTAAAGTTTTTGGGTTATCGTGTACCCCGGAAACTCCATTAGGAAGCTGCATGGTTTCAGCAGAAGGTGCATGTGCTGCTTATTATACCTATGGACGGTTTAGGGAAAACAGGAAATCATTATGAAAATGAAAAAAAAACATATTCGTTTTCCGAAACGATTGAATTTTAATAATGGAAAAGTAGAAATGAGCCATGGTAGCGGTGGAAGAGCCATGTCCCAGTTAATTGAAGAATTATTCCAAGATGCATTTACAAACTCATATTTAAGGAAAAATAATGACCAAGCTGTTCTGCCTGTGGATAAAGGGAAAATAGCATTTACCACAGACAGTTTTGTCATAAATCCGTTATTTTTCCCCGGTGGAAATATCGGAAGTCTCGCTGTTCATGGGACTATAAACGACCTTTCCATGTCCGGAGCGGAACCACTGTATTTATCTGCTGGATTCATTTTGGAAGAAGGATTCCCCTTTTCTGATTTGAAAAAAATAATAGATTCCATGGCCAAGACGGCTGAAAATGCAGGTGTAAAAATAGTCACCGGAGATACTAAGGTGGTTCATCGAGGTCAAGCTGACGGATTGTATATTAATACAACAGGTATCGGAGTTATTCCAAACAATATTAACATTTCGGCTGAACGAGCTCTCCCTGGTGATGCCATACTTATTTCCGGACCGATTGGAGATCATGGCATTGCAGTCATGGCGGAAAGAGAGGGGCTTTCCTATTCTACTTCATTAGTTTCGGATGCTGCTTCATTAAACGGATTGGTGAAGTCTATGGTGGAAGCAGTTGAAGATATTCACGTTATGAGGGATTTAACCCGAGGAGGTCTTGCAGCAGCAATGAATGAAATTTCAACTACAGCCGGAGTTGGCATGCTCATAGAAGAATCTGCAATTCCCGTTCGACCAGAAGTTCTGGCTGCATGCGAAATTTTTGGCTACGATCCACTCAATGTGGCAAATGAAGGGAAATTAATGGCAATCTGTCCCTCAGAAACATCAGAGATTTTGCTGGAAGCCATGACGAACCATCCTTTGGGCGTACAATCGTCAATTATCGGAAAAGTTATTGAAGACGAACATTCATTTGTGGAGATGAAAACACAATTGGGAGGGAGAAGATTGGTTGACTGGATATCAGGAGTTCAACTTCCGAGAATTTGTTGAGTTATGCGAATTTTACTTTTAACCCACAGTTTCAATTCTCTGGCGCAAAAACTTTATACTGTCCTTGAAGATTTAGGTCATGATATTTCTGTGGAATTTGATATCCATGATTCGATTACGATTGAAGCAGTGAATTTGTTTAAGCCTGAGATAATCATCGCTCCTTATTTGCGTCGGAAAATCCCCAAAGAAATCACATTAAAGGTTTTATGCTGGATTATTCATCCAGGACCTCCTGGAGATAGGGGACCATCGGCCTTGGATTGGGCCATACTTAATGGAGAAACAAACTGGGGTGTAACGATTATTGAAGCTACAGATGAATACGATGCAGGCCCGGTTTGGGTAACAAAATCCTTTGCCATGCGTGAGGCATCAAAAAGTTCCATTTACGGAAGAGAAGTTTCAACTGCTGCAGTCTATTGTGTAATTGAAGCTTTGGATCAATATGAAACCAATGGAAGGATTAATGAACCATTAAATAAAGGTAAATTTCGTCCAAAAATGCTCCAAGATGATCGAAAAATATTTTGGAAAACAGATTCCACTAAAACTGTCTTGCGAAAAATCCGGTCTGCTGATGGCAGTCCGGGTGTATTGGACGACATTAACGGATTACCATTCTTTTTACACGATGCAGAAAATGCGGTGGATTTGTCAGGAAATCCGGGGGAAATATTGGGCGTTAATTCAGATGCTGTATGTAGGGCAACGGCTGATGGTGCTGTATGGATTAAACATCTTCGCCCACCAAATAATGATGAAGGTAGAGGAATTAAATTACCGGCAAAACAATGGTTAAAATCCTTTGGTATAAGACTTACCAAGTTAGAACAGTCCCCATCTCCGGAAATATATTTTGAATCAAAGGATGGTATTGGAATTTTTCATTTTCCCTTTTACAATGGTGCAATGAGTACGGATCAATGTAAAAAATTGCAGACTGAAATAATTTCCCAAAAAAAGGGTAAGGAAAATATATGGGTTCTCGCCGGTGGACCAGACTATTGGTCTAACGGAATTCATCTCGGACAAATTGAACAAGCGGAAAGCCCGGCAGATGAATCTATGAGAAATATTGAAGCAATGAATGATTTAGTGCATACAATAGTGAATTGTACGGATAAATTTATTATAGCTGCTATAAGGGCGAATGCAGCAGCCGGCGGCGTATTCCTTGCTCTGTCAGCAGATAGAATAATTGCAAATGATAGTATCGTTTTAAATCCCCATTATCGTAATATGGGTAATCTCTATGGTTCGGAATATTGGACCTACCTCTTACCCAAAAGATTATCTGAAAAACATTCTGAAAAATTGATGCAAAGACGATTGCCCATACCTGCGGGAAGGGCAAAAAATATTGGATTAATTGATGAAGTTCTTCCCGTAAACGGTTCTAATTCCTTGGAAGTAATTTATAATTATGCTTTAGATTTAAATCAAAAGGTTAATTTCTCCCAATACTCAAAAGATAAAGCAAAAATGTTGGATTTAGATAATGAGAAAAAATCTTTAGAATCATATCGCACGGAAGAAATTGAAAAAATGAAATTAAATTTTTATGGATTTGATCCAAGTTATCATGTGTCAAGGTATAATTTCATCCGCAAGAGACTCGTGAGTTGGACTCCTCTTTACTTGGCGAAACATCGTACATTGGAGAAAAATATTTCATCATTTAATCAAACAGAAGGATAATAGTCAATGTGTTTAGCTGTACCAGGAAAAGTAGTTGAAATTTTTTATAAAAATGGGCTTTTAATGGGTCGTGTTGATTATGGTGGTACCAGTCATGAAACGTGTTTGGAATATGTTCCGGAAGTTAACGTTGGTCAATATGCCATTGTTCATGCCGGATTTGCTCTTTCAATTCTCGATGAAGAAGAAGCAAAAAAAACATTAGACACATGGTCGGAGATGTTGGATGCAGTTGAAAAGGAAGGATTAGATATTTTTGGTAATCCCATAGAAAACAAACCCAATGATTGAAAGCAATATACTGTTTCTGACTGCTGCTTCAATTGGATTTGTTCATACAATTATCGGGCCGGATCATTATTTACCATTTATCATGATTGGGAAAGCACGGTCCTGGACATTACAAAAGACAACAGTAATAACTTTTTTATGCGGTGTCGGTCATGTAATCGGTTCAGTTCTACTCGGGCTAATAGGAATTGCACTAGGTATTACTGTTGGTTTTTTAGAAGAAATTGAATCGTTCCGGGGTGATTTTGCCAGTTGGTTACTCATTGGTTTTGGAATAGCCTATGCGGCGTGGGGATTACGGATTGGGTTGAGAGCAAAAGAACATTCTCATGGACATGATCATAATGAAAAATTTCACCATCACTCACATCATCATCTCAGTAGGCATACCCATATTCACGGTAATGAGAAATCCATAACACCCTGGGCATTATTTGTTATTTTTGTACTGGGACCTTGCGAACCACTTATTCCTGTTTTAATGTATCCCGCAGCACAAGGTGATTGGCAAAGTTTGTTAGGTGTTACGCTTGTATTTGGTTTTGTTACCATATCAACCATGACATTCATTGTTATGATTTCATACAAAAATATTATCAACTTGAAACTCGGATTTTTGGAAAAATACACTCATGCTTTGGCAGGGTTAATCATTGCCATTTCGGGATTAACCATTCAACTCATAGATCTTTAAATGGAAATAACCCTCCATCTTTGGTCTTATTTTTTCCTCTTAGTTCTTCCAAATAGGGTACTAATCGTCGACAAACTGCACACCGTGATGATACAACATAATAAAAGTGATTGAGGTGGACGATCCCATTCCATAAAACCAATTTTTGATCCGTCTAGAAGTTCAGCATAACAACCAGGTGCAGGTCTTCCAAGTTTAGCACCCTGTTTTGAATAATATATTACAGCGTTTATAAAAACCCCCAATAGAATTGATACAATAACAAGAACAATTATACCAAGAACGCTCATTTTTCAAGCCAATGCATGATGATTTCTTTACCTTTTTCTACAGCTTTTGGAACTAAATTTTGTACTTCTTTAGTTAAGCCTACATTTATATCCATATTTTTTGGAGGGATTCCAATGAGAGCAACTTCCTTTGGTACTTTGCCATGAAGTTTTGCAATGGATAACAATTCACTTAATCCAATTTGGTGAGAGGACATTTTTCTATGTATAAAAGATGGCAGGTTTTCTTTCTGATATACATATACTTTAAAATCATAATCTTGGGGGATAATTGCATCGAAAATTAATAGGCTATCAGCTGATTCAATATAATCCAGCAAATATACACCCTGTGTTCCTCCGTCAATAATGTTTACATTGGCAGGAAAGTCACTATTTGCTTCTAATAAACGAACTGCTTCTACACCAAATGCCTCATCACCCAAAATGATGTTCCCCAATCCGAGGACATTTATTTTTTGTTCAATAGAACTTTTAATCCTTGACACAGATGATTGAAATATTACCCAACTAAATCAGATATTTAATCAGCGTATTCGGGGCATTCCTCAACTTTATTTTTATACCCTGTTACAATAGATGATGTAACACCCGCACTAATTACCGCGTAAATGTGCAGAATCAAATATACCGGGAAAACCCATGCAATTAAATGATGCATAGTATGCATCATTTGGCTGCTACCAAAAATAAGCACTACCCATCCAAACAACGAATCAGTAAAACCACCCGGATTATTTTCTCCATACATTGCTAACCCTGTTAACATCATAAAACAGGACCCACAAAAAATAAAGAGAAAATTAGTCAATGCAGCTAGAGGATTGTGTCCATAATAGTTAGGTTCTTTTTTATTAAGAAACAAATATGCTCTCAGTTGATCCTTAAACGGCTGCCTCCACCAAATTGGTGACCAAGGTTTAAAACCGGCAAATCGGCCATATTTATCGTCTCCAAATAAAGCCCAATACATTCGAAATAGGAAGTTGGCTAAGAATACAAATGCTGAAACGAAATGTATATATCGAAACCAGGCCATTTGATGGTACCAAACTGCCTCTCCGATTGCAGGACTTAATATGGGAGATGCTATGTATAATCCTGTGATGAACAAGGACGTAATACAAATTGCATTTATCAAATGATATACCCTGACAGGGAGTCGCCAAACATATTTTTCTTCTAGTAATAATTGTGCCATGGTAACCTCCTATGAGATTTTCACGGTTGTGATTTCATTACCATTCATATCCATGATATGAGAAGCGCAAGCCAAGCACGGATCAAAGGAATGAATTGTCCTGAGCACTTCGAGCGGTTGTTCAGGATCTTCCATGGGTGTTCCTTTTAATGCGGCTTCATAGGCACCGGAATTACCATTGCTATCTCGTGGAGAAGCATTCCATGTTGATGGAACAACAATCTGGTAATCCTTGATTTTCCCATCTTTTATATGGATCCAGTGTCCTAGCGATCCACGCGGGGCTTCCGTATAACCGAAGCCCTTACAATCAGACGGCCATCGGTCAGGATCCCACAGTTCATTATTGAACACCTTTGTATCGCCTGCTTTGATATTCGCCACCAGTTTATCATAATAGTGGGTCATGAAACCGGCAGTCTGTTTGCATTCAATTCCCCGAGCGGCAGTCCGTCCCAATGTGGAGAAGAGAGCTTCTGGACCCACATCGAGAGTTTTTAACACGTAGTTTACGGTGTCTTCTATCATAGGAACTTTTTTGGCATAAGCTACAAGAACTCGAGCCAACGGACCAACTTCCATTGAATTATTGTTCCATCTGGGTGTTTTCAACCAAGTGTATTTTCCGTCTGTATCGAGATGTTTATATGGCATCTTGGGTACAGCTTCCGGATTGGGTGTCGTTTCACCGACTGATGGATGGAGAGGTTTATCATCTCCACCAGCATATGTGTACCAAGAATGTGTTACCTCTTCTGTCACTTGATTCACATCCCTTGGATCCACATCGTGTATCGTACTTAAATCCTTGTTCAGGATTGCTCCTCTTGGCCAAAGAAGTGAACTAGTATCATCAACATCAGATTCCGGAAAATCGCCATAGGACATGAAATTCCCCAATCCGCCACCGTACAACCAACCTTTATAGAAACCGGCTATAGCAAGCAGATCAGGAATATAGACTTGATCAATGAATCTATTAGTGTCATCAATGATTTTCTTTACTTTGTTTAGTTGTTCAATATTGATCGCCATGTCACTGTTGGGATCAATGGAACAAGCCATACCGCCCACTAGATAGTTCGGGTGAGGGTTTTTTCCACCAAAAATGGCGTGAATTTTTACTATTTCCTTTTGGAATTCCAGAGCTTCAAGGTAATGAGCCACAGCCATTAAATTTGCTTCGGCCGGCAGTAAATAGCCCTTATGTCCCCAGTAAGCATTGGAGAATATTCCCAGCTGACCGCTTTCCACAAACCCAGTCAAGCGAGTTTTTAAATCCCTGAAATAACCTACGGATGATTTCGGCCAGGATGGACTTACTGCCTGTGCTAGTTCAGATGTTGCTTTTGGATCAGCACTCAAGGCGGAAACTACATCCACCCAATCGAGGGCATGGAGATGGTAGAAATGGATAAGGTGATCTTGGGTCTGTTGAGTTGCATTCATCAGATTCCGGATGATCCGGGCATTGGGTGGAATATCTATGCCAATTGCATCTTCTACGCATCGGACCGAAGCTATTGCATGGACTGTCGTACAAACACCACAGATTCGTTGAGTAAAAGCCCACGCATCTCTAGGATCCCTTCCTTTAAGAATTAGCTCAAGACCTCGCCACATAGTTCCACTACTATAAGCATCTTTTATCGTATTTCCGTCCATTACAGCCTCAATCCGTAGATGACCTTCGATTCTCGGTATAGGATCAACAACTATTCGTTTAGCCATGTTTTAGCCCTCCCCTTCTGTGGTTTCAGCTTTTTCGTTATTTTTCTGGATTGCCGTTCCAATAGCATGTGCAGCCATTCCGGCGGCGGCGGCACCAACAGCTACCATGCCAATTTTATCGGCATTTGAATTTGTACCTAAGAATGGAACATCTGCTAAACGTGTGTAAAACGGACCATTATCCCAAAAGCCTGGCTCTGAACATCCAAGACATGGATGACCGGCTTGAATGGGGTAACTGGTTCCTTCATTCCATTTCACTGTTGGACAGGAATTAAAGGTGGTCGGACCTTTGCAACCCATCTTATAAAGGCACCAGCCTTTATTGGCGCCTTCATCGTCAAAACTTTCCACAAACATACCTGCATCAAAAAACGGCCTTCTATAGCATTTATCATGAATGCGAGTTCCATAAAATGCTTTAGGACGCTTGAGGCGGTCTAACTCCGGTAGTTCTCCAAAAGTGAGTAGATGAGCAATAACGCCTGTCATGACTTCTGCGATAGGTGGGCATCCCGGGACATTAACAACAGGTTTATCTTTAATGATCTTATGCACTGGAGTAGCGCCCGTAGGATTCGGTTTTGCATTTTGAACACAGCCAAAAGAAGCACAGGAACCCCATGCGATCACTGCCATTGCATCAACAGCAGTCTCTTTCAATATATTTCCAAACGACTCACCGTTTATCATGCAGTAAACACCATCATCTTTTGTAGGCACATTCCCTTCCACTGCAAGAATATATTTACCTTTATATTCCTTCATAATTTGTTTGCGTACTGCCTCCAATTGATGTCCAGCAGCAGCGCTGAGGGTTTCATCGTAATCCAAAGAAATCATATTTAGTATTATATCCGCTGCGATTGGATGTGATGAACGAATGAAAGATTCAGTGCAGCAAGTACATTCTAAACCATGCAACCAGATAACTGGTATTCTAGGTTTCGTCTCCATAGCATGTACAAATTTTGGAATGAGTGTTGAAGAGTATCCGAGGTACACGGACATAAGACTACAGAATTTCATGAAATCCCTCCGATTAACCCCTCTTGCTTTTAATACGTCAGCGTATGTTGTTTCTTTCTTCATATTTCATTCCTCTACTTTGTTAGTATGATTAATTATACTTGTGATTAAATGTATGCAATATTTTACAACATCATTATAACCACGAGCGATGGAGTTATGATGATAAATCCTTGACTTGAAAATTTTTTGTGGATCTCTAGAGAAAATTGATAAAAGCGAAAACTGTATAAATCAAAATTGTGATTATATAAAGCAGGCATAATTATATTGTAAAGATTAAGTATTTACGTTCTCCATAACATTTATCATTTCCATCGGTGAGTGAAAGGTAAATATTAAAATGAAAAAATACAATAATATTATAAGATATTATTATCTATATATCTATATGTTAATTGTAGGTTAAATCAAAGTTTACAGAATAAGAATTATCATATATTTAAACAAAAAAAGGGGAACCTTTCGGCTCCCCTTTTTTCAATATACAGAATATAATATAGGATAATTACCAATCAGTTTAGGTCATTCCCAGGTTTTCTTCTATATTTATTGATTATTGTCTTTACTAAGGAGGATTGTGGTAGGCATAACCATGATCGGCATGAAGAAAAAGGTAATTCCAAAAAGCTGTGAATTCAACGCCGGATAAAACGGTTGGGGCAGAACCTGAAGCTGTTTGATCAAAATCACCTTCACCATCATCTTCCAAAGCACCTAATGTTCAATTTACCCATCCCCACTTATTTTCTTATAGCAATCAAGAGCTAGGTTTGTCATTGGACTTTTCTTTTTTCTTCCTTTCCTTAAACTCTTCCTATGCAGCATCGAAGGGCGCATCGATATTATAAACAATTTGCTTTTTAGTGAATCCGGCATGGGCCAGCATATATACATAATTCCCCATCACTTCTAAATTTTGTGAGATCCGTCACAAACAATTTATTCCAACCATCGTAATTTTACCTTTTTCATATATCCTATTTTAGATTGTATTTTCCTCTATGAGTAAAACCGATCATCTACGCAATGTTCCTATATTTACAGACCTTTCAGATTCTGATTTAACAAAGATCGCCACCAAAATGGTTTCTCGAGAATACGAAAAAGGACAAATCATTTTGTTAGAGGAAAGTATGGGAGAAACATTTTTTATTATCACGAGAGGTACCGTGAAAGTCACCCGGTTGAGTGACGATGGAAGGGAAGTAATCCTAGCCATTTTAGGGGAAAGTGATTTTTTTGGCGAAATGTCTTTATTGGATGGCGAAGGTCGGTCCGCAAATATTGTTGTGAATGAGAATGCAGAAGTCATGACTTTATCTAGACGAGATTTCCTCGAATGTTTAGAATCATATCCAAAAATCGCAATTGCACTATTAGAAGAACTGGCGGTTCGACTGCGAAAAAGCGACCAGCAAATTGAGAGTCTGTCCTTGAGCGATTCTGAACAGCGTATCGGAATTACACTTATACGATTAGCCGAAGAGCAGGGTACCATTAAACGTGGGAATGTCATCGTTCACAACTTGCCGTTTCAACAAGATATTGCGAATATGGCAGGTACATCCAGAGAAACAGTTTCACGGACCTTAAAATTACTAGAAGACAAAAAATTGGTCAAACGGGATGGAAGCGATATTACAATCTATAATTTTAGTGCTTTCAAAGAATCTTTCTCATAAAATAAACTATACAAAATGATCATGGACTCCGATACGCTGGATCGAATTCGGTCGAACGATCATCGTGCCCTTTCAAGAGTAATCAGCCAAATTGAAAATAACGGTGATATTCCCGATGCTTTTTTTAAGCACCTTCATGGTACTGAAAATGAGGCATTAAGAATTGGAATTACAGGTCCCCCTGGTGCAGGAAAAAGTACTTTGACCAATTTACTCATTCAGCAATTTATTGACGATGGAAAAAGTGTAGGCGTTGTGGCTGTGGATCCAACCAGTCCATTTACAGGTGGTGCCCTGTTAGGTGATCGTGTACGGATGAATAATTATATGTGGGATAATAATGTATTTATCCGAAGTATGGGATCTCAGGGTGATTTGGGTGGATTAGCGAAAAAAACGCAGGATGTTGGGGATGTTCTCTCCGCCAGTGGCAAAGATGTGATTATTATAGAAACGGTGGGTGTGGGGCAAGGAGAGCATGATATAGCCAAAGCCGTTGATTTAACTTTGGTCATTCTGGTGCCAGAATCCGGTGATGAAATCCAACTTATGAAAGCAGGCCTTATTGAAATAGGTGATATATTTGCCATTAATAAATCGGATCGAGAAGGATCCAATCGATTGGCTCAAAACTTAAAAACGATGCTTCATACATTTTCAAAAAAGGGAAAATTGGAGCCACCGGTTTTTAATACAGCTGCCGATCGAAATGATGGTGTAGATGAACTCTATAAAGCAATGGTCCAATTAACCCATGTTATGAAAAATAATGGGGTAATGACCCAGAAGCAGTTGGCCAGACATAAAAACAGAGTTCATCATTTAATTCAGGATAGACTCTTAAAAAAGTTTTGGACGCAGGAAAAATTAGCAGAATTGGAATCGTCTATCAATAGTTTGGAATCCACTCAAACCTCACCTCACGAAGTGGCGAGTTATTTATTGAAGGAAGCCCATGGCTAAAGGACCAAACACGATGCCATTTTTAGATCATTTAGAAGAATTACGCTGGCGGCTTGTCAAGTCTTTGGGTTCAATTTTATTGGGGGCTGCAATTACCTTTTTCTTTATTGATTCCCTTATAGACCTCCTTATCAGACCCACACGAAATTTATCAACACCAATGGATTTACAGGTGTTGAAAGTGCAAGGCATGTTTATGATAAAGTGGGGAATCGCTATGATCGGTGGTGTGGTTCTCGCTATTCCTGTTTTAACATATCAGTTATGGAAATTTATTGCCCCGGGTCTCTATTTAAATGAAAAAAAATATGTAGTTCCTTTAATTGTCTTTACCTATTTATCATTTCTAATTGGATTGATATTCGCATACATGGTTATGATTCCTTTCTCTCTAGAGTTTTTTACTTCAGTGGGGATGACGGAAATTGACAATAATTTTTCCATTAATTATTATTTTAATTTCATCACTTGGCTAATGATTGGGAGTGGTTTCATTTTTGAACTACCCGTTTTGGTGTTCATTTTATCTGTTATCGGTTTATTAACGCCGGCTTTCATGAGCCATTACCGACGTCATGCCTTTGTCGTTATTTTAGTTTTAAGTGCTTTTATAACACCACCCGATCCCGTCAGTCTCATTTTAATGTCCATCCCTTTATTGGGTTTATACGAATTGAGTATTGGTGTGAGTTGGCTGGTAAATCGAAAAAAATCTGGGTAATTTCCACCTGTGAAACAAGAACTTAAAACACTAAAAATCATCACTAAGCCCATATTCGAGGATATTAAACTATTTGAAGAGGAATTTCGAAATGCGCTTCGTTCAGAAGTTCGGTTAATCAATCTCGTTGGAAAATATATTATTCGCCATAAAGGGAAGCATATTCGGCCGGTTTTAACCATTTTGGCTTCTCGAGTTTGTAGCCAACCTACGGTGAATAGCTATCGCGCGGCAGCCATGATTGAATTACTTCACTTGGCCACGCTCATCCACGATGATGTAGTAGACGAGGCAGAAAAACGCCGTGGATTTCCTTCAATTAATCGAATATGGAAGAATAAAATAGCCGTACTCATGGGCGATTTTATTTTAAGCAAAACACTGATCAATATGGTGGGCCTTAAAGATTTTGCTGCATTACAGCTTATTGCAGATACAGCGGAAAAACTGGCAGCAGGGGAAATCCTACAAGTCGAAAAAGCATTAACAAGATCAATGACAGAGGATGTCTATTATGATATGATTTATCAAAAAACAGCATCACTTATGTCCACCAGTTGTGAATTGGGTGCCATTACATCTACGGGTAAAGACAAAGATCGAAAAGCCATGGTTACATACGGTACAAAATTTGGTATGGCCTTTCAGGTGAAGGATGATTTATTTGATTTATTGGGTAGCGAGAATCAAACTGGGAAGGATATAGGTGCAGACGTGAAACGAAATATGATGACCTTGCCCTTAATCCATTCTTATGAAAACCTTTCAAAAGCTGAAACACGTCAAGTTAAAAAAATATTAGGTCTTAAAAAGAAAACAAATGCCGACTTGAATGATATAAAAACAATTGTAGACGGCGCTGGTGGATTTAATTATGCGGAACAAAAAATTGAGGAATTTAATCACCAGGCATTGGATGCCATTTCACCATATCCGGATTCGCCCTATAAACAATCCATGGTGGATTTGATTAGTTTTAACGCTCAGCGTACAGGGTAACCGTCATGTCCGACCCACGGACCATTCTGGTCCTTAGATTTAGCTCAATCGGAGATATTGTTCATACAACATCAGTAATCGGTACTTTAAAAAAGTATTTACCCAAATCAAAAATTGATTTTATGACGTTATCTAAATTCGCGCCCCTCTTGGAAGGGCATCCATTTATCAATAAAATTCACGCTGTTGACATTGATGGTGGATATAGACAATTACGTCAAACTGGATTTGAAATGGAAATGATGGATTATGATTTGGCCATAGACCTTCAGAGTACAACTCGATCTCAAATTATACGTCGTGGATTTATTTCAACAAAACATGTACATATCAAAAAACCACGCTGGAACCGGTTTAAATTATTTGCCTTTCATAAAAATGACTTCTCTAAAAAATTTACAGTCCGAACTTGGCTCCATGAGCCAATAATAGAATTACTACCTGAAAACTTTAATATTGAGCCTTCCAAATTACTCGTTTCGCAAGCTGAAAAAAACGGCGTACTGGAATTATTAGCCAATGCCGGCTTGCATGGAAAATATTTTGTAGTCACGCCTGGTGCAGCATGGGCGCAAAAGCGATGGAAAGCTGAGCAATATGCGCAAGTTATTGACCAATGTGCAACGTTGTACAATACGCAAGCCGTTCTGATTGGGGGTAATGGAGATGATATTTGTACCATGATTAAAAATCATGCAGATTCCAAGGTGATTGATTACCATGGAAAAACAAATTTACGTGAATCGTTGGCCATTGTCAGTCAAGCTGAATTTGTTCTTGGTAGTGATACGGGATTTCTCCATGCAGGCGAAGCATTGGATATCCCTGTGGTTACCTTATTGGGGCCAACAGGAAGAGAAACAGGGGCGGGTGTATTTTTAGATGATTCTCAAGTGGTCGAAAAACAAGATTTATGGTGTAGGCCCTGCTCTCAAAATGGGAGTTTTCCTTGCTATCGAAAAGAACAGTTCTGTATGAATGGGATTGAAGCAGATCAGGTTTTAACCGCTATTTATAGTCTTGGGATATCATGATATTTTGGAAAATTATATATAATATTATTCTATTCCCGTCACTCCTGATATTTGGAATTCTGGGGTCCATATTCAATGCAAAGCTTAGAAATGGCATGTTCGGGCGTTTACAAACATTTGGAACATTAAAATCATTTATGGATCGGATTGGACCGGGGAAAACTATTTATTGGTTTCATGCAGCTTCTCATGGTGAATTTGAGCAGGTAAAACCCGTTTTGGCTGGGTTAAAAGAAGTGGAACCTCATTCATTGGCCATTGTGAGTTTTTTCTCCCCATCTGGGTTTAAAAATGTCAATGATAAACATATTGATTGTAAAGTGTATTTGCCAATTGATTTACCCTGGGTCGTACATAAATGTTTTAAAATTGTTCAACCAAAGAAGCTCATTCTCGCTGCCTATGATGTTTGGCCTAATTTAATTTGGACGGCGAAATCTATGGAAATCCACTCTGCATTATTCGCCGCAAGATTTTCAGAGAATACCACAAAGTTCTATCCCGGTGTACGAAACTTTTATCGAAATGTATATGGATGTTTTTCTGCTATTTATACGATTTCTACTCAAGATCATGAACGGTTACTACACATTCTTTATCCCACAGGTCAACCGATTGTACGTGTTTTGGGAAATCCCAGATATGACCAAGTAAAACAGAAATCCGATAAATTTACAGCGGAAAGAACAGAATCAGTATTATTACGTCCAAAACGTCTATTAATCGGTAGCATTCATGCCGAAGATGAGAAAATAATAGAGGGCTCTACTGTAAGCCTTTTGAATGATATTAAAGATTTATTACTTATATGGGTACCCCACGAACCGACAGAAAGAAATGTGGCGGCAGCTGAATCGTTTTTTCAAAGCCATAACTTTACTACGGCCAGATTGGGATATAAAAACCCAAATCAATTGGACGCCCGAGTTATTATTGTAGATACCATTGGGCGATTGTCTCAATTATATTGGGATGGTCAGATTGCTTATATTGGTGGTGGATTTTCAACTGGTGTGCATAATGTTATGGAACCAGCCATTGCACGACTTCCTGTATTCTTTGGTCCGAAATATATGAATTTTATTGAAGCAGAAGAATTAATCGCCGATGGTGGTGGATTCTCAATTGATTCGGGAACGGATTTCTATATTGGCATTAAACAGTTATTTGAAGATCGTAATGGTTTTCTAAAAGCAAGTTATGCTGCTACGAATGTGATCCATCGAAATTTGGGTTCAGCAACAAGGGTTGTGCGTAATTTGATTCATGACTGATTCAATCTCCTTTAAACTGAATTTTCAAAAATTTAACCATTCTGCAGTCCATTCTTTTTCAGAGGGTCTTCATGTTATTTATGGAGAAAGTGGCAGTGGTAAAACCCAATTTATTCGCGGTTTAACTGGGTTCAAATCTGATGGAGAACCGAACTTTACCTTTAATGATATTGGTATTCCGGATGCTATTCAAATTGTATTTCAAAATCCTGAAAACCAGATTTTATCCCACACGCTTGAATCTGAATTGGCCTTTGCCCCAGAAAATCAATTTTCCGATACCAATATTCTTCAGCAAAAACTCGGGGCGTTGAAAAATGAATTGCCCATGATACATGATTGGCATCGCCATCCAGCAACATTGAGTGGCGGTGAAATGGAGATGTTAAACCTTGTGACCGCTTTCAGTACCGATCCGGATGCCATATTTATTGATGACGGACTTTCATTCCTAAATGAAAATTCAAAGCACGAGTGGATAAAATGGATGCGGAAGAAAATATCTGATAAACAAACTGTATTGTGGTTTACATCTGATCCTGCTGATTTATTATATGGTGACACCCAATGGGAATTGAGCCTGTCTGGGTTGAAAACTGTGGATCAAGATTTCGGTAAAATTGATTACAACTATACTCACCCACCAGGGAAATTGACTTTATCGTTTAACGAGGTTGCATTTTCTTACAAGGGCAGTAAGACGCCCACTTTAGATTGTAGTTCATGGACTATTGATTGTGCCCGTTCCATTGGGTTGATTGGGAAAAACGGAAGTGGGAAAACCACAATTTCAAAAATAATTAGTGGCGTAATGGATCCAAACCAAGGGAATATTGATTTATTATTGGATGGCAAAGCGCCCCGAGTCGCTGCATTGGATCAATTCCCCGAACGAATGTTAGGCCCTGACACGTTGGGATCTCTCATGACAGAATTAATTGTGAATCAAAAAATGAATCCAAGATTAGTGAATCAATGTATTAATCGTCTACATTCATATCAAATAAATTGGGATTTAATGAAAGATCAATCTGCATTGGATATCCCATGGTCAAACTTGCGAATGGCATTGATTATTATCCTAGCCCATTGCGATTATGATGTCTTAATATTAGATGAACCAACCTTTGGACTTGGTTCGAATCAAAAGCTAATTTTGAGTCGCTTTTTTACGGAGATGTTAACCCATAAGCATTTGATTCTTATCTCTCATGATAAACAGTTTGTATCGGCGCATTGCGATTTTGTTTATGATTTAGATACTTTATCTGTTATGAAAAATAATTATATACTAAAACATGTCAAATAAACCAAAAATTACAGATCCCACCCGCATTCTAACTGTGGCCAATATGATAAGCCTGGGTCGAGCACTTTTGGCTGTTCCCATCATTTATACCTTACGAGATCCAGCCATGGGTACCATTACATTTTTATTGGTGCTCTTGGCAGTGTTGTCGGATACCTTAGATGGTTGGTTTGCTCGTAAAGCCAATGAGGTTACCCATTTTGGGAAATGGTTAGATCCCATCGCCGACTTCGCCTGTATTATATCTGTGGTAGGTTATTTAACTCTCGTGGGTCGTTTCCCGGGGTGGTTTTTTATTTTTTATATTGTTCGGTATGTGTTAATTGCCCTTCCGGCTATTTACCTATTGAATCATAGTCATTTTATTTTGAGTGCCAACTGGTGGGGTAAGTGGGCCGCAGGTATCACTGCTCTGGCATTGATGGTACATATTTGGCCATGGCAAGCGTTCCCTTGGATGCAAGAGGTGACTATTAATATTGCTGTCATTTTACTTTCGATTAGTTGGTTGAAATATTTCAAAACCTTCTACACCGCATTAAAAGAGATATAATCCATGGCCTTCATGGGGAAAATATTCCAAGCTTTACGGCGTACGCGAGCCACGGTTGCGGATGCGTTTGATACGGTGGTGCAACGAAAGGTGAGTGTGGAATCTTTAGAGGGCTTGGAAGATACATTAATTTCTGCAGATATGGGAATCGATACAGTTGAAGCTGTTCTCGGTGTTGTAGAGAAAAATCGAAAAGAGGAATTTCTATCGAAAGTAGAGGATTACCTTGTATCTGCTTTACCAGAAAGCAAAGCCATACAACAAGATAAAAATTCACCCATTGCTTTACTGGTCGTGGGCGTCAATGGGACGGGTAAAACAACTTCTGCAGCTAAATTGGCTCACTATTATAAATCAATGGGAAAAAAGGTCCTATTGGTTGCGGCAGATACGTATCGTGCAGCCGCTGTTGAACAACTCAAGACTTGGGCGAATCGGCTTGATGTGAATATTGTGTGTAACACGCAATCTCAACAACCATCTGCCATATTATTTGATGGATTAAATGCAGCAAAATCTCAAGGAACAGATATCGTCATTGTTGATACAGCAGGACGACTTCATACATATAAAAACCTTATGATAGAATTGGAAAAAATGTATCGTGTGATAGAATCCAGGTTTCCGGAATTTGAAATTCATTCGCTAATAACATTGGATGCCAGCTTGGGGCAAAATTCATTAATACAGGCTAGAGAATTTTCAAATACAGTTCAAGTGGATGGTGCCATGCTTACTAAAATGGATGGGACGGCCAAAGGTGGTATTGTTTTTCCATTATTCAAAGAATTAAAAATTCCTGTAAAATTTATTGGTGTGGGCGAAGATATGGACGATTTAATCGTATTTAATCGAAATGAATATGTTCAGGGATTGCTCGGGACAACCGACGTAATATGAGTAACCCACAACGAAAATTAAACATGATCAGCCTCGGTTGTGCCAAAGCGTTGGTGGATTCTGAATTGCTTTTGGGTGGATTGAAAAAAGATGAATTTGAATTAACCCAAGAAGCAGAAGAAGCGAATACAATTGTTGTGAATACGTGCGGATTTTTGGATATTGCCAGAGAAGAATCGATTGAAACGATTTTGCAGGCAGCGGAGCTAAAAAAATCTGGCCAATTGAAACAATTGGTAGTGATGGGATGTCTTTCTGAACGATACCCTGAAGAATTGGCGAAAGAAATTCCGGAGGTAGATCGATACTTTGGCAGTAATAATCTTAAAGAAGTAACGTCTTTTTTAACGGGAAAAGATTATTCAAAAGACGATCCATTATTCTACCGATCTTTATTAACTCCCAGCCATTATGCCTACCTGAAAATTGCAGAAGGATGTGATAATGGATGTTCTTTCTGTAGTATTCCTATCATGCGGGGGCTTCAAAAAAGTCGATCAATTGATTCTATTATGTGGGAAGCTGAAAAGCTAGTAGACCAAGGCATAAAAGAAATGCTGGTTATTGCGCAAGATTCAACCAGTTATGGCTGGGATTTGAGTCCAAAGGTATATCTGAGTGATTTAATCAAAGAATTGGATACATTGGACATTGCTTGGATTCGTCTCCATTATGCCCATCCCGCCCATTTATCGCGACAGATCATTGATGCCATGGCCAACGCAAAGAATATTTGTCGTTATTTAGATATGCCCATTCAACATGGATCAGATAATATATTAAAGTCCATGCGGCGGGGGCTGGGGCAGGATGGCATTCGTAAAAGAGTGAATCAATTTAGAGATGCCATGCCTGATATTCGCATTCGAACTACGTTAATTGTGGGCTATCCGGGAGAGACAGAAAATAATTTTAAGCAACTTTACGATTTTGTTGAAGAAATAGCATTTGATCGATTGGGTGTTTTTACCTATTCAGAAGAAGAAGGTACATTGGCCGAAGCCTTAGAAGATGATATCCCCTTTGACCTAAAAAATGAACGAAAAGCTGAAATTATGGATTTACAAGC
>Ga0208409_1000118_pt1 | contig 36213 bp, 62 predicted proteins | sample ETNtaG_29_FD_185784 | JGI IMG/M metagenome (GOLD analysis project Ga0208409, IMG submission 185784) | Marine microbial and viral communities from oxygen minimum zone, Eastern Pacific Ocean - ETNP201406SV201 (SPAdes) (version 2) | ecosystem: Environmental > Aquatic > Marine > Oceanic ...
ATTTTAGGCATAATCTTAGGCCCTTCCACTGGATAATAAAAATATTAGGAAGAGAGAAAAAATGGCAGAGTCCAGAAGTATAGAACAGAAAAATTTAGAAGCACACGTCGAGTTGTGTCACCAAAGATACGCATCTTTGGAGAAGAGACTTGAGGCAATAGAAACTAGAATTGAGCAAAATCAACAAGCTATAATGCATGGTAACAAGTCGATGATTAAAGTTATTATAGGTGCCACAGGTACCATAGTAGCTGGACTCCTTTCCACAATAGTAGTTCTATTATTAAAATTTCCAATATAACCCCCCACATTCGCTAAATACGTTCATACAGTAGGAAAAGTATGAAAATAGTAGAAGTAGTAAGCCCATTACAGGTAGGTGAAACATTCGTCCAGGTCTGGTCTAGAACCGGGGGCAAAATGGTACGTAAGTATCGTTGCACTGCTGGGGTACGAAAAGGAAGAATTGTATCTGATCCTAAAACTTGTACAGCTCCTAAAAGGATGTCTGGTATTATATCAATCAAAAGAGCAAAAGCTAGAAAAGGTTCTGCACTTAAAGTTAAAAGAGCAAGAACTAAAAGAGCTACATTTTCTAGACGTATATCAAAACTAAACAGATTAGGTCACCAAACAGTTAGAGGAAGAACATCATTTAGAACAGCTACAAGACCTAGTATCTGGAAAAGGGCATCGATAAGATAATGAGATATAGAGAAATTAAAGAAACTGATTATATTCAAAGCCTGATGAAAAAAATAGGAGCAGGCTCAGGAACAGGAGCCCCAGTTCCAACAGGAGTTCTTCCAAAAGGAACTATCAAATCTATAGGAGCAAAACAAGTAGCCACACAAATTAATAAAGACGCCAACAAGGATTTACTTAAACCGGGTAAAATGATTCCAATACCTGTTGGCCCAAATCAAGAAAAGGACATGGAAATAGACAAAATTGATGCAGATACAGTATCATTTAAAAACCCTGATCCACAGCCCGGAGAACCCCCTACAACCACACTTAATAAGAAGGACCTGAATCCTGTAATAAACAACTTATTAAGAAGACAAAGAGCACAGGGATGAAGATTAACGAATTAATATTAGACAGTTTTAAAATTTACGTCTCAAATGAAGAATATAACGTTTTGAGTAAACTTAAAGAACAGAGTCGTTTAGATCTCTTTACCGAAAGAGAACAACAGTTAATCAGAAATCTTATAAACAAAAGTGTCGTTAAAAAAATAGTAAAAGACGGACAAGTGCTTGTGGTTGGAAATGAATACAAAACATCTATCTAAAGAATTAAAAAAACTCATAGACAGAAACATTCATAAGGTGTGCATACCTATAAAAAATGGTAGTGGCATACGGATGAAGCATTATATAATACGAGAAAACGGTTATAGTAACTTAATATACGACCTAAGGTATAATAGACAAGTTGCAACTACATTTACTAAAACAGGAGCCATTGCAACAGCTAAAGCCCTAGTCGATAATCGTGAAGATGACATAGAACAAATAACAAATCTAGATAGAGAAATCCAATCAAAATACAATAAATGCGTACAATTCAAAAGCACAATAGCTAATTCTGATAATGAAGTTACTGTAGATTCTGCCCATATACGTTACGATATTGCGTGGGATGATTTGTTAAACCTAAGGGACCGCCTAGATGAGTATGTATTTGATAAATAAATCATATAGGGGATATTATTAATGAAGATATCGCAATTTAACGCAAAAGTTACAGCAGAGCAAATGAATCAAACGTTAGCACAAATGTTTGGTGAAAGCATTGACCTTAAAAAGTTCACAATGGAGCAATTAGAGTCTGCAAAAACAAGAACTATCAACAAAATTTCAACACTTCAAGCCCAAGAAAATTTAGCTACTAGCGAAGAGTATCAAAAACAAAGAATGTTTTTAGATGTAATAAATGCGGCAATTGAAGGTGGTATGTCAGATATCCATGTAGGTGCTCAAGAAATAGTAGGTGAGTATCAAGATGAGCCAGATCACTTGGCTAAACCTAAAGCTGAAGTTATAGCAGATTTAGAACGAAGAAAAGCAGATGCAAAAGATTCTACTTCACAATATACACTATCTACTGCAATAGATATGGTAGAAAAAGGCTTTGATGACCAAGGAGATGCTATTCCAGACCCTAGCGATATGGCACCCGAGAACATAAATACTGATACAATGAAAGCAACAGATTTAAAAACAACCGAAGCAAAAGGCAAAGACCAGTGCCAGCATAGCAATTGCCGTTGCGGAGGCAAAGACCATGACAAAGATGGCGATGTCGATTCTAAAGATTATATGAAATCAAAAGATATAGCAATTAAAAAAGCAATGAAAAAAGAAGACGTACAAGTTAAAGAAGGCGCAGAAGAAAATGCACAATTAGTGATGGCGGCTAAAGATATGGTTGACAAAATCACAGGCTGGATGGAAGACACAGCGTCTATGCAAACAGAATCAATGTTAGAATTAAGCGATGCAATTAGAGATGAAGTAGGCTCAGAGCAATCAGAAAGTTTTGTTAATCAAGTTAAACCAGCATTAGAATCATTATACTCAGCACTAGAAGTTACAAGAACATCATTAACAGGAGGCGTAGCCGTCCTGACAGGCGAGACAGTTCCAGCAACAATGGGAACAGATACTCCAGAAGAGCCTGTAGTAGAACCAACAGATGATATAGCAGATGTTCCAGCAGACGATTTCGGAGCGAGCGAACCTGCAACTGGTGGAGATTTACCAGCAGACAGAGGCAAAAGAGAATCAATTTTAAGAATGTCAAGAAGACTAGCAGAAACATTATCAGCAAAGTCCACAGGAAAAAAAAAGGCTTAACCGAGTCTTCCGACACTCTCCTTATCCAAACATTAAGAAATTTAATTAGTAGTGCAAATTCTAAAGGGCAAACTGCCTATTTAAATTATGATGCTCTTAATAAAATAATGCAGAATGTCGGAGGCGGTCAATATAGCTTTAATAACTTCAAAAACAGATACGATAGTGTTCCTGGCGTAAAAAACTTAACCCAAAAATTTGATAAAGATGGCATCACATTAAAAACAGATGCAAATAATTCAAATCCAGAAATAACTCAAAAGAAGAAAACATCAGATATTAAGCAAATGGCTAAACGAGCTACCGCCAAAAGATTTTAATTGACTTTACACAAAAAGTAACATAAAATAACAAGATGACAGATAGAACAAAAGAAGAAATAGTTAAAGATATCAAGACTATTTTGGATGAAAAAGTAGCACCTTCAGTTGCCCAACATAATGGCTTCATTAATTATTTGGACTTTGACGAAGAAACAGGATTTGTAAAATTACAATTAGCAGGAGCCTGTAGTGGTTGTGCAATGTCTAAAATGACTTTACAACAAAGTGTAGAAGATATGCTAAAGCACTATGTACCAGAAGTAAAATCAATTGTTGGTGAAGATGATGAATCAGCAAGTGACCAAGGTTATTCACCTTTTGTTCCTTCAGATCAATTTCCAGAACAAACAGTATTGGAACAAATGCAAGATGTATTAGAACCAATTGAGGCTATCGATAATCTTACTGGAACTGAGGAATTAGATAAAATAGATTCTTTGACTACAGAAAATCAAGAAAACGAAAAATAATTTTTAATGTCGTTAATTACCGAGAAGTATGAATATAAAAAAATGTCCCGATCCATACTTGAAGGTAGAAGAGTATATCAAACCCCAGACGGCGACAAATTAGCAAGTGTTACAACAATCCTAGACGATACTAAAGACAAAACTCATTTAGTCAAATGGCGTAAAAAAGTAGGCTATCAAAAAGCTAAAGAAATAACTGCTGAAGCAACTACCGTTGGAACTTCTATGCATAAACATCTTGAACATTATGTAAACAACGGCGAATGGAAAAAACCCGGTTCTAATCCTTATCATCAACAGGCTTTTAAAATGGCACAAAAAATATATGAAAATGGATTAAAAGATATTAATGAAATATGGGGCAGTGAAGTTGGATTATATTTTCCTAAAATTTATGCCGGCACAACTGACATATTAGGAGAATATAAAGGTATGCCTGCTATCATAGACTTTAAACAGTCAAACAAGCCCAAACGTGAAGAATGGGTTACAGATTACTATTTGCAGTTAGTGGCTTATGCAGAAGCACATAATGAAGTGTACGGTACTAATATTAACCAAGGACACGTATTTTTATGTTGCAGGAATCTTACATACCAACAATTTAACATAACACCTGAAAACTACAATGATTATAAAGATATGTGGTGGAAAAGGGTAGAGCAGTACTATATTAAACATACGAACTAAATTTCAAAACACGATACAGTCGATAAATATAAAATAATAAGGACATATATGGCTATTGTATCGATATCAAGAATACAGATTAGACGAGGTAAAAAGACCGCAGGTTCTGGTTTACCCCAACTTGCAGGTGGTGAATTTGGCTGGGCAGTAGATTCTCAAGAATTATACTTGGGTAATGGCTCTGTGGCTGAAGGTGCACCTAATGTTGGAAATACTAAAGTTTTAACAGAACACGACAATTTATTTCAATTAAGCAATCAATACATTTACCTAAATGGGTCTACTGTACAAACAGGTATAACTGCCTTAGATCATACTAAAAGAGATTTACAATCTAGACTAGATGATTTAGTTAGTGCTAGGTCATTTGGTATTACTGGAGATGGTACAGACGTAACAGTTGCTTTACAAAGAGCAATAGATCAATTATTTTGTAACCCGGCAACTGTTGGAAATGAAACAAGCAGAGTTACACTTCATCTTCATGCTGGAGTATATGTTATTAACGGAACATTAAAATTACCACCTTTTACAAATATCGAAGGAGATGGTAGTGACAAAACTGTTATAAAACAAGATGGAAGTTTTACAAGTATTGTTGCAGTAAACGGAATTAGAGTTCCGGGCGACAGTTCAACTCACTTTGCACAAACAACTACTCTTAATCAACCAAGACACCTTTCAATTAAAGGTTTAACAATTGAACATACAACTAGTCACGCATATTTTGGAATGCAATTAGATAATGTTTCTAATAGTTTTTTTGAAGATGTTAAATTAAAAGGACCGTGGACTACAGGAACAGCAATTCAAAATGGTGCTGAAGCAGGAATTAAATTAGCAAGTTTAAGTTCTGTTGTTACTTGTTCAAATAATAATTTTAACAAATTTTATGTAGATGGTTGGAGCAATGGAATAATTTCAGATAATGATATTGTTAATAATACTTTTACAAACAGCATATTTGAAAATTTAGGATATGGTGTAGTATGGGGTAGAGGCACAAATTTAGGAAATGTAGCAATGGCTACAGGACCTATTAACAATACTATTACTAATTCAAGATTTGCTAACATAGATAAAAATGGTTTTTGGGTTAAAGAAGGTTATGGAAATGTTAGTGCAAATAATTCTTATGCATTAGTTGGAAATGATGGTGGTACAGAAAATGGACCAATATCTGGAGTAATTAAATTTGAATCTAAAAATAATTCATCTCACGCAGATCACTTTACTAGAACAAAAGTTTTATCATCTGATACTTCAAATTTATCTAATGTTGCATATATTCCAGAGATAGAAGGAAAGTTTGCAGGTACTTTTTCATATACGTTTGATGCTTCAGTTGGTTATGTACCAACTACACAAAGATTATTTAGATTACCAGCAGATTCAAATAAAAAATATAAAATTGATTATACATATCTAAGCAATACAGTTAACGCAACAAGACATGGTGAATTAAATGTAATGCTTAATATAGCACAAGGTACTACTAAAATAGCAGATGAATATAATTACGATGGTGATGCATCTTATCAAACTAATTTAGAATTCACAACTGCATTATCAGACGAAAATGGCGACACAACAAAGGAAACTTTGGTATTTTATGTTAAAAATACTACTGCTGGGGACAATGCAGGCTTACTTTTCCACGTTTCGGTTCTTTCTTAATAGAAATTTTCTTAGATAATTATAATATGGTACTTTAACTAACAACCTTTAGTTTTAGTACCATATTACCCTTTTAAATTTTTACAAAAACGAAGCAAATATAAATTGACAAAAACAAAAAAATTGCATATAATAAGCTAATCATAAATATAAAATAAATAGTACTTTAAAGAATACATCGGACAGGGACAAAACAAAATAATTTTATGGAAACTACTACAACTCAGGCGTATTCACAGATTAAGGTACAAAAACGTAAAGGCAAACTAGAAAAATTAGATATTAATAAAATTCATTTTGTAGTTGAAGAAGCTTGTAACGATTTACCTGGTGTTAGCTCATCTCAAATAGAAATGAATGCTAATATTCAATTTTATGATGGAATAACAACTAAAGGAATTCAACAAATCCTAATTAAGTCAGCAAATGATTTAATAACTCTAGATCAACCAAACTATCAATTCGCCGCGGCAAGATTACTTTTATATGATGTACGTAAAGAAGCACACGGACAATATGAATATATGCCTTTGCCTAAATTAATTGAAAGAAATGTCCAATCAGGTGTTTATGACAAAGACATCATGGAAAAATATTCTAAAACAGAATCAAAAAAACTTAATTCTTGGATACGAAGAGACAGAGATTTAAATTTCACTTATGCTGGAATAAGACAAGTAGTAGACAAATATCTTGTACAAGATAGAAGTACAGGACAATTATACGAAACACCACAAGATATGTATATGATGATTGCGGCAACCTTATTTGCTAACTATCCAGAAAAAAATAGATTACAATATGTTAAAAGATATTATGATGCAATATCACAATTTAAAATTAATATTCCAACACCAGTAATGGCAGGAGTTAGAACACCTATTAAACAATTCGCAAGTTGTGTTTTAGTTGATAGTGATGATACTCTTCCTTCAATTTTTTCTAGTGATATGGCAATCGGTTTATATGTGGCACGTAGAGCAGGTATAGGAATTAATGCAGGACGCATAAGAGGAATTAATTCTAAAATAAGAGGTGGAGAAGTACAACACACAGGCGTGATTCCGTTTCTTAAAAAGTTCGAAGCTACAGTTAGAAGTTGTACCCAAAATGGAGTACGCGGTGGAAACGCAACAGTACACTTTCCTATATGGCACCAAGAAATTAAAGACATTATAGTTCTTAAAAATAATAAAGGAACTGAAGACAACAGAGCTAGAAAAATGGATTACTCAATTCAAATTTCTAAATTGTTTTATGAAAGATTTATTACTGAAGGAGACATTACATTATTCTCTCCACACGAAGTACCTAGTTTAATGAAAGCCTGGGGCACACCTAAATTTGATGAACTATATTTAAAATATGAAAAAGATAAATCAATTGACAGTAGAAAAGTATCTGCACAAAAATTATTCTTTGATATATTAAAAGAAAGAGCAGAAACAGGCAGAATTTATATTATGAATATAGACCATTGCAATACTCACTCATCCTTCAAAGACAGAATAACAATGTCAAACTTATGTCAAGAAATTACATTACCTACAAAACCCATTCAACACATTGATGATGAAAAAGGAGAAATTGCACTTTGTATTCTTTCTGCAATTAATGTTGGAACAATAAGTGACGTGTCAGAATTAGAACCAATATGCGATTTAACTATAAGAGCTTTAGATGAAATAATTGATTATCAAAATTATCCAGTTAAGGCGGCAGAGAACAGCACCAAAGCAAGACGTTCTTTAGGAGTTGGTTATATTGGATTAGCACACTACCTAGCAAAACAAGGCTACAAATATAGTGAACAAGGCGCTTGGGAGGCCGTTGATAGATTATCTGAAGCATTTCAATTTTATCTATTAAAAGCTAGTAATGAATTAGCACAAGAAAAAGGAAAATGTGAAAGATTTGATAGAACAACATATTCAGATGGTCAATTACCAATAGATCATTATAAAAAAGATGTTGATAAAATTGTGCCACATAAACAAAGAATGGCATGGGAAACTTTAAGAAAAAATATTTTAAAACACGGATTAAGACATTCAACAGTAACAGCTCAAATGCCAAGTGAAAGTTCTTCTGTAGTTAGTAATGAAACAAATGGAATTGAACCACCAAGAGCAATATTATCAATTAAAAAAAGTAAAAAAGGTCCATTGAAACAAATAGTTCCAGGTTATCCTAAACTTAAAAACGCATATACTTTACTTTGGGATATGGAAAATAATGACGGATATATTAAAGTTGTTTCTGTAATGCAAAAATACTTTGACCAAGCTATCAGTGGTAACTGGAGTTACAATCCATTACACTATGAAAATAATGAAGTTCCTTTATCTGCAATGGCGAAGGATATGCTTAATGCATACAAATATGGATGGAAAACGGCTTATTACCAAAACACTTATGACTTTAAAGGTGAAGAAGAAGATGTACAGCCAGCAGGAATTGACACTAGCAAAATTTATGACCATTTAAAAGAAAAACCAATTACTGGAATAAATGGTGATGCAAAAATTAACGGAGAAGTATCAAAAGAGAAAGTTGCTGAATTAGTAGATACAAATTCAGGAGAAGACTGTGATGCTTGTACTATATAATATTACGACTTATGAGCAAATCAGTATTCAATAAAGATAGCAATATAGACTTTACAAAACAACCAATGTTTTTTGGTGCGGACCTAAATGTACAAAGGTATGATATATTCAAATATCCTCAATTTGATAAACTTAATCAAACTATGCTTGGATATTTTTGGAGACCCGAGGAAGTAAGTTTACAAAAAGACAGATCAGATTACGCACAGTTCCGTCCAGAACAAAAACATATATTCACATCAAATTTAAAATACCAAACATTGTTAGATAGTGTACAAGGCAGAGGCCCTGCTTTAATGTTTCTTCCTTACTGTTCATTACCTGAACTAGAAGGTTGCATAGTAACTTGGGATTTTATGGAGGCACTTCATTCAAGAGCTTATTCACATATTATGAAGAACGTTTATCCTAATCCATCTGAAGTATTTGATACTATTTTAACAGACAAAGAAATACTTAAAAGAGCAAAATCAGTTACAGAAAACTATGATACATTTGGAAGTGTGGCACAGGATTATTTTGTAAAAGGTAAAGGTGATCTTAAAGAAGTTAAAAAACAATTGTATTTGGCAATGTTTAGTGTTAATTTATTAGAAGGACTAAGGTTCTATGTATCATTTGCTTGTACATTTGCATTTGGCGAACTTAAACTTATGGAAGGTTCTGCTAAAATATTATCATTAATTGCTAGAGATGAAGCTACGCATTTAAACCTAACATCACGTATAATTAAAAATTGGCAAAAAGGCGATGACCCTGAAATGAAAAAAATTATTAAAAGTTGCGATAAACAAGTTATTCAAATGTTTAAAAATTGTGTAGAAGAAGAAAAGGCTTGGGCAAAGCATTTGTTTAATGAAGGATCTTTAATAGGATTAAATGAAAAACTTTTACACAGATACGTAGAATGGACTGGAAATAAAAGATTAAGAGCTTTGGGCTTTGATCCAATATATGATATTCCACCATCTCAAGATCCATTACCTTGGACTAGACATTGGTTAAGTTCAAGAGAATTACAAGTTGCTCCACAAGAAACAGAAGTAGAGTCATACTTAATTGGTGGTATTAATCAAGATATAAAAGAAGGACAATTTTCTAAATTTAAATTATAATGGATAAATTTCAAAATATGGACGGCATGGAAGTACTTTGGTTTCTTTTAACCAATTGGGAAGAAGGCAAAGGACTTTGGATGATTATTGGATTCGGCTTGACAATTCTCGCAATCAATCTTATACTAGATTATATGGACAAAAAGAACAATACCAAAAGTGATTGGAGAATTAAGTACGATGGCGAAATATAATTTACTATGCACACACGACCATAAATTCGAAGGGTGGTTTGATTCTGAAACTGCATACCTAGATCAAAAAAAGAAAAATTTACTACTTTGTCCTATGTGTGATGATCCTAATATTAGGAGAGCACTAATGGCTCCTAGTATTGTTAAAACTAAAACTAAAGAATCGCCAAAGAAAGATAAAAAGAACAAAGTCTTTTTCAATAGTAGACAAGCATTAAAAAATTTAAATAATTGGGTTACAAAGAACTGTGAAGACGTTGGTCGTAATTTTGCCAAGGAAGCCAGAAAAGCATCTAAAGGAGAAAGAGACGATCACATTTTCGGTACTGCAACTGATAACGAAGTTAAAAAACTTCACGATGAAGGCATAGGCGCAATTCCTATTCCAGAAGTAAAGGATAATTAAATGTCGAATATAGTTTGGTCTAAAATGCAATGTCATTTTTGTGATATGGCTAAAAGACTTTTAGAACAAAAAGAAATTGTATATGAAGAAAGAATGATTGGTGAAGGCTGGACTACAGAGCAATTATTAGAAGCAGTTCCTAATGTCCGAACTGTTCCTCAAATTGTCTTAGACGGAAAATTAATAGGAAATTATGACAATCTAGTAGAACATTTTAAAAAAATAGATAAGGAGAAATATGCTAGAGATTAAGCCCGACCAAACAATATCAATGAAATTAAATACCGGTGAAGAAGTTATAGGAAGGGTAATAGAAATAACTGATAAAGAATTTATAATAAAACGTCCTATGATGTTAATCAGAACAGAAAAAGGAATAGGGTTAGGACCTTTTATGTTTTCTACCCCACAACATCAAGAATTTAGAATCCACAGAAATAGTATTATGGCCTACTCACCTACAGAAGCAGAAATGGCTAAAAAATATGTCGAATCGACTTCAGGTCTCAAATTAACATAATACTTAATGAATAAAAAAACACCTAAAATTAATAGTTCTCATATAAACTTCGAAAAACTTAAAAAAGATATGGACAACGATGCAGATTTTCTACATTGGGATTCTGACGAAAAAGTTTCTATTACTCATGGTGGCAATGGTAATAATACAGATTACCGTGTGTTTATTGAAAGTGATCAACATGAAGAAACTGGTGAATATGATGTTTATGGTGAATATGGATCATCTATTAATGAAATAAAATCTGCTGTAGAATGTTTTTTGTACAATGGCGGAGATATTGAGTCATTTCGATTAGATGGATATTTAAATGAATAAAATAATAGCAACAGACTGCGATGGAGTCTTACTTCTCTGGGAGAAAGGTTTCGACGAATGGATGGTAACTCAAGGCTTTACTAAATTTGCTAAAGATCATTATAGCATAGATATGAATTATCATTTAGGAGACGGTCAAAGTAAAGTCTTTATAAAAGTATTCAATGAAAGTGCTTGGATGAAAGATTTAGAACCTGTCGAAGGTAGTGTTGAATATATAAAAAAATTATCGGATCTAGGATACAAATTTGATGTAATAACATCACAAACTTTAGATTCAAAAGCAAACCAATTAAGAAGAGAAAACCTCCAAAATATTTTTGGTAATGTTTTTAATGAAATTACATTTTTGGATCAAGGAGCCGATAAGATAGATGTCCTGAAACGGTACAAGCCAGGAACATTTTGGATAGAAGACAAACCAATTAATGCCGAAGATGGTGCGGCTCACGGTTTGAATTCATTATTGCTTGACCTTCCACACAATAGAAGCTACAATACTAATGAAACTCCAGTCCGGAGAGTTAAGAATTGGATGGAGATTTATAACGTTATAATTAAGGAGAATAAAAATCATGAGTGAGACACATCAACAGATTACTCAGGCTGTAGAAAGTTACGTTAAAGAAAACGAAGCTTTTGAAACTAAAGGAATTAAAGCCGCGGCGGCTAGAGCTAGAAAGGCCCTAGGAAATTTAGGGAAACTTGCTAAAGCTAGACGTAAGGAAATACAAGAAAAGAAAAATTCTATGTAATTTTAAAGTTGGCGTGGATTTAATCGATTATCCATGCCAACAACACCCTTTTTCAGGAATTCATATAAATAATTCAGTAAGATAATAATTAATAAGAAGAGATCACATAAGAAGAATATGGCAACAGGCAAAATTAAATGGTTTAATTCCGCTAAAGGTTTCGGATTCATCACACCAGATCAAGAAGGTAAAGACGTGTTTTTACACGTATCTGCTTTAAAGGCTTCAAATTTAAGCGACGTCCATGACGGCGACTTAATGGAGTATGAGATGGTAGAATTTCGAGGACGACAAGTAGCAGGAAATCTTAAACGCATTGTAGAATAATCCTCCCAACATAAAACAGCATACCAGACTGTACCATCGATGTCTTTGACATATCAATAAAAAGATGTTATAAATATTACTGTAGACGTTGAAGTTTGGGTAATAAATTTCAGGGACGTCGGGGCAGTACCGACCACCTCCACCAAATTCTTCCACGTGAAACATTTTAAGGTTTAAGTGTTTAACGGGGGTGAACTAGGATCGACCGGAATGTAAAGACAAATGGAGTCTATCTAGTAGGCACGAAGTAACGTCCAATTTATAAATGCATTAGCATTTAAACCTGAAGTGACAGTTCCAGTTAGCATTTTTGCTGACAGAGAACTGGTTGCAGTTTAATACTGCCATTTCGGAGAAAGGTTAATCTCGGCAACAGAACATAGACCAGCATAGGGGCTTCGGCCCCTATGTTTATTTTTAACTTACCTTATAACTTTAAAATTAGCATTTTTCTTTTACTAAAAACTTTCTAAATATATACGTATGAGATATAGCATTAAAAAAAAGAAGTTTTTTAGAAAGTTAAAAAAGAGTGCTCCAAAAGTACCTGATCTTACTTGTCCTTCTATTGACAATGCTATAGAACGACTCAAAAAATTATACGAGAATAATAAACCCATTTCTGACTACCAATGGAAATTAATCGAAAAAAGACTAGAAAATCTTAGAGAACAAAACGAGCTTCTTCGTGATAGTGGTAAATTTTGGTACGAGGCTTGTAAAGAACACGTAAAATAATCGCATATATCAACACTTTTTAATCATTGACACTGCCAGAATCTTCATATATTATAGTATGTGTTAAAATAAATACGAATTACAAATAGATTATGCGTAAAAAACATAAAGATTCTAAGATTTTTGATAGTAATAAGAAGTTATTAAAATCTTTAAAAAAATGGTTCCATTATACTCTTGCAGTAGGTATGGTGGTTTCTATATCCTTTTCTTATGGAACATTTTTTCCAAATCCAGTGGCAGAAGGCAAACTTACTTCATCAATGTTTGAAAGTATAAAAGAACACTTTGCTAAAATTAATATTAAACTAGACAAAATAACTATGCAAAATAAAAAAGATATGGAAGTATCTTTATATTTGGATATCCATCAACCCGAATTTATGTATAATGATCCTGATTCTTTTATCTATGCAGTTAAACAATGTGTAGATTATTTAAATTATACAACAGAAACAGAAAAAAGAATACCTAGTTCAATTATTATAGCAATGGCTGGTGTTGAATCAGGCTGGGGTACTAGCAGATTTGCAATAGAAGGTAATGCATTATTTGGAGTTAGAACTTGGGATTCTAAAATACCACAAATGAAAGCAAAAGGTAATCCAGATGCAGATTGGGGTGTTAAAAAATACAAACATAAATGTGAAAGTATTCGCGATATGATAGAAATTATTAATAGACATCCTGCTTATAAACCTTTTAGAGATGAAAGAGCAAAACAATTAAAAGAAGGTAGATGGAACTATAAGAAATTAATTCAAGGTTTAAATGCTTGGAGTGAAAACAAAGACTATGACCATTTAATATATAGTGCTATATTAAATAAAAACTTACCATAACATTATGAGACGCAAATTACCTAATACGGCAAGATTAAGAAAAATCCGTACCGAACATCAGACTTGGCTTAAAAAATTAGGAATTGATAGAATAAGTTTAAGAAGAAGATGGAAAAAATTAACAAAGGAAAGTTGGTTTCCTAGCTATACAACCGACGATAACTATCCACCAACATCAGACAAAATCCCAGTGGGAACTTCAGCTAAAAAAGAACGAATGCAATATTCAGGCGAAAGAAAACTAATAGGAATAGCAACAATGCATAAATCAAATCAAGTACCTGTATTTGAAGAACAAGATGTTAAAGATATTGCTAATATGAGAAGATGACATTTGAAGACGGATTATTATTAGGACTTATAGGCTGTACACTGACAGTCGTTGGCTTTGGTTATGCATACCATAAAGCCTCTCAAAAAAAAGAAGAAGAAGACGAAGAAAACGACCTTTTCTAGGTTGTATTTTAACATTTTGGTAAACTACTACCAAAAAAGCCTTCAAAACCAAGACATCTTAATCGAACAAAAACCTTGACTTTTTGGTAGTGATTCTATATAATATAGATAATGAATACTTTTAATCAAGGAGGCAAAATGAAAGGCTCATTTAAACTATTAACTATTTTATTTGCAATGGTGTTCTTATTGAATGCTTGTGCGAACAGAATGGTGAAACTGCCCACTGATAATTCCAAACATAAAACCGTTCCTGCGTGGTACTTAAATCACGAAGATAACGGAAAAGAAGGCTTGATCTTCAGAAACGGTTATTTTTATGCCGTGGCTGTTGCAGTATCGCCTGATATGGAAATGTCTATGAAAAAGGCAGTATTAAAAGCAAAGGCTAAAATAACTGACAGAATAAATGGTGAGATGAATAATAAGACATCTATCGTTTATAACGAAACTGGTTCTGCTGAAAATGTACAAGGTACAGAACAATCTGAAGATGTTATTGTTAACTTTATTTCAAAGACTGTATTAAGAACATACTCTTTAGAGAAGAAGTTGACTTTATATAACAAAGACAAAAACAACTATAGATCCTTTGTTTTAATGAAAATATCTCAAAAAGATGTTAATGAAATTGTTGCATTAATTGAAAGCAAAAAAGCAATGAAATTAAGCAGTTCAATTTCAAAAGTATCTGATGAGATATTAGACCAATCGAATAAGCAGTAGGGGTAACCTATGAAGAAACTATTATTAATATTAGGTACCCTTACTCTGGTGTGTACTGCTGAAGCTAATGCTGGCGGTCCTTGGAGTGACCAATACTGCAACGCAACTACACACACGATTATCACAAAGGATGCCAACGGTACTATTATAAATCAAGAAACCATAGAAACAATGGTATGTGATGATGGTAAAAAAGACTTTCTACATTATAGTGGTATAGCAAAAGATTGTAGAGAGTTCTGGTTTGATATATTTTTAAATGGAACATTTGTAAAAAGGAAAGGTTATGTTTGCCAAAAATTTGACGGCTCTTGGGAAATTGTGTATAATCCTAAGTAGTTTATTATTAGTAAATTGTAGCTCAACTAAAAATGTTGAACTTAATAGCGAAAGTACTTTTAAGAGTGTAGAAAAAGACTTCAATAATACTAATCACTGGACACATACGATATACAACGCAATAAAATACAATAAAAATATGCTTAAAAAAGAAGACCAAGTTAAGCAGATGCAGGCAGTATTTTTTGCACTAAACAACGCACCAGAAGGTGAAGTTGTTAAATGGTATAATGACAAAAACCAAACATTTGGTTTAGTAAAAATAGTATCTAGCTACCCTCACGGTAGTGGATATTGTCGAATATTATTCACACAAATATCTAAAAAAGGTAAGATCAGAGATTTCACAGAAACCGCTTGTAAAGACGTCGCATACAACGGTTGGCAATTTATCAGATAGTATTAAAAGCGATAAGTATTAGTTTAAATAATACTATATGTTTATCGCACTTCTTACATTAATTTCGGCCCTTTCAATATCGGGTGTAGCAATCTTCTATTCAGTAATAGGATTGGCTACAATCTTCCCTGGTGCTTTCGTGCCAGTGGTTATTATGGGTTCAGTATTAGAGGTTGGTAAACTAATAGCCGCCAGTTGGTTGTATCGGAACTGGAAACAAACTCGGTTTCTCTTAAAATTTTATCTCGCCACAGCCGTGGTTGTATTAAGTTTAATAACGTCTATGGGTATATTTGGGTTCTTATCCAAAGCCCACCTAGAACAGAACCTAGCAGAAAATACAGTTGTACAACGAATTCAAATAATCAATAGCAAAATTACAAGCGAAGAAACCTATATCAAAAGACAAACTCTTATTATAGAAAGAGCTGAAACGAGTCTTTCAAGAACAAGCACTACTAACGATGATGCAATAAGCATTGAAAAAGAGAATTTAAAAGCAGTAGAAGACAAATTCAAGATTTTACTAGGAGTTGAGACTAAAAACATTGAAAATTTAACTGATAGAATGAAAGTATTGGATAAAGACGTTAGTGATGTATTAACTTCAAACAAATCGTTCTTTAATGAAGAAAAAGCGGCTAAACAATTAAAAGAATCACAAAAAGAAGAACGAGCAGGTATTAATATAAAAATAAGTGAATCCCAAAGCAGAATAGCTCAACTTAAAGATGACTACGCAAATGATACTGCCGTTATACAAAAAAGAATTGAGAAGTTAAGAGAAGGCAGTGTTGACGACAAATCGGGTGTTTATGCACAAATAGAAGTAGCAGAAGAAAACATATTAAAATCACAAAACAATATAGATAATTTAATCATTGATCGAGAACCATTAGAGGCAAAAATGATTAAATTAGAAGCAGAAATTGGCCCAGTAAAATACATTGCCGCACTTGTAATTGATTGGGGAGTAACAGAAAAGGTTGATACAAACGAAGCAGTAAGATGGGTTATCCTAATTATAATTTGTGTATTTGACCCACTTGCAGTTGCATTATTATTAGCGGCTAATCAAAGTATGCTAAGAAGATTTCCTAATACGTGGGAGGACGACACTGAAGATCCTACACCACCAAGTACACCACCAAGTAAACCTAAAGCACCTGAACTGCCACCTAAAGAGCCAAGTGGTACACTTAAAGCATCAGACCTAATTAAAGATAATAGTAGTAAATTAGCAAAAGATCAACAAACTATGTTAGATAGCATAGACAAACACTCGCCATCTGCAGAAGTAGAGGAATTAAAGGAAATGGAAGATAAAGTACCTGAACCATCTGTTTCAGAACTTCTAGCAAAAGGATTTGCTGAAGAACAAGAAGCTATAGCTGAAGAAGAAGCTAAAGAAAAAAGAGAAGATGAACTACTTGATGAATTAATTGATGATGAATATAAAGACGGCTTTGATGAAGATCAAGTAAAATACGATATGGAAACTGAACAAAAACCAATACCTATTCCAATGGAACCTGTTCCTACAACGGCAGATGTTGCAATGATTTTACCTGAACGTAATGTAGCAACAAAAGAATTAATAGACAATTACAATGTTGAAAAAGAATTAAAAGAAGAACTAATAAAAATAGGTGAAGACAAACAAACAGAAGTTTTAAGAACACTTGATGATGACGAACAAAAACGTCTAATTACATATGACGAAAAAGAAAATAAATGGCAAAACGAAAAAGCAGAGTGGAAACGAAGAAATCCAGAAGATACCATAAAAAGACATAAAGAATTATATGTAAAAGGTTTTATAGATAAACTACCCTGGGAAAACATCAACCTTGAAAAACAAGAAGATTTAGAAAGCTGGAATAAATGGGTAGATGCGGCAAATAAAGAAGCCGAAAAAGAAGATTCAGACGTAGAAAAAAAAAGACTGACGAACCAGTAGAGCAACCAAATAAAGAAGTATTCCCAATAAATTACATAGTTAGAGACAAAAATATCCAAGTTCGTAAAAAAACAACTCCAAAAGAAGACGACGAATCATAACATTGACATTTACCATCCATTATGCTAAAATAACTTGATGTCACAAATTAAGTTGATAACACCACCTGATAAACTATTAAATGAGAATAGGAGTATTCTTTTGATTAATTTAAAGGATACCTTTAAAGATGAGTTTAATAAAATTATAAAAGAAGTAGATGTTAACATTAATCTTTATATGTATGACGAACAAGAAAATAAAGATAGTGCTAATTGGTTAATTGAAACGGCTAGTCTAGCTGATAATATTATTTTAGATATAGACAATACTGGATTAGATAATTGGTTAATTGGATACCTATTAGCCAAAAGCAAAACTTTTTATGTTTGTATGGACATACCTAAACCTAAACCTTACAACTTAATAAGCAGTAATAGAATCTATAATTTAGATCCATTAAAAACAATCCTAAAAGATTTAAATGACAATACAACTAACACGAAAACAACTAATTGATAGTATAATCAATATACCCAAACACTATACTATTAGATTTACTGGATTAGGATATGAATCAGTAATGGGTACAATAACAAAAGAACAACACGACTTTTGGAAAAGAAAAGGTCCACGCAAACTAGGAGAGTATCTAGCAGAGTTGCGTGATATGAATGAATTAAATTATGTTCCCTATGAATCCCAATTAAAATCATCTGATTGGTATGATTATGATAGTATAGCACACGCCGCCGGTGCCGAACTTAATTACAAAAATTATTTAACTATAGAAGAAATTGATGGATTGGGCAATCATACAGTATTAACTGAAAAATTATCTATTAAAAAATTAGCTAAACATGGTATTACTGTATTTTGCACAGGTATATTCAATCGTAATATGAGTACTTTAAAAGATAAACATTATTTCCATGGTCAAAGTCATGAACTAGGCACTTGGACTAATGAAGATAAAATAGTTACCAACGCATTAGGTTTACAATTAGACAAGTTAAAAATATTATATGCAGATGTAGAAGGTAAACAAATAATTCATGGTGTTAGATATATTAAACAACCGTACCATATGGAGACAAATAAAGTTACCGGAAAAAGTCTTAAACTTGGCGTAAAAAGAGGCTGGTATGATATTTTGGCTAATTTAGGCTCTTGATTTTTCGGGAAATAGTGTTTATATTATAATAGTATGATAAATAATACTGTACGTGATGCTATGATAGGTCTCGTACACATAACTTGCTTAAAAAAGGAGGACAATTATGACAAATAAAGCCCTATCAATTTTTAATCAACTAAGACCCGTAACTATTGGATTTGACAACGTGTTCGATCATTTCGAAAGAATGATGGACGGTGATCAAATCTTTAATGGTTCCGGCAGTATCAACTACCCACCTTACAATATTGTGAAAACAGGTGAAAACACCCACGATGTTGAAGTTGCTCTTGCTGGCTTCAGTAAGAAAGATATTGATATAGAGTATAAAGATAATATGCTTACAATCAAATCTATCAAAGAAGCTAGAACAAGCAATTCAGAAGATGGAGTTGTGCATAGAGGAATATCTCAAAGATATTTTTCTAAATCTTTTACAATTGCGGATGACGTAGAAGTAAAAGGTGCTGAACTTAAAGATGGTCTTTTAAGAGTTTCTTTGGAAAGAATAGTTCCAGAGAATAAAAAGGCTAAAAAAATAGACATTAAATAAGGAGATAAAATGTTTAAATTTGATTTAGATATTCCAACTTACGCAGAATGGAAAGTACAAGTAGAAAAATTTGTAAAGGAACAACCTGTGAAAGCCCAAGAATATCAAAAGAAAACACAACAATTTTGGCAAGACTGGTTTGAAGATGTATTAAAACCTAACTTGTTCAATATTTTTAAAAAATAGACATTAAGTAATTAATGGATATGGGCAGGGCGTTATCAAATACGCCCTGCTTTATAAATAAATTATATGAGTACTGACATAGAAGTAAAAATAGATGAAAAAATAAAACAGGTTGTTAAAGAACCTGAAAATTACAAAGTTATATTCTTGAATGATAATGTAACTCCTATGGAATTTGTAATTGATATATTAATCAAAATATTTAAACACACACCCGAAACGGCTCGTGATCTTACTTTGAGAATTCATAAAGAGGGTTCTATAATTGTTGGAATTTATACATACGAAATAGCAGAACAAAAAGGTATGGAGGCAACAAACGAAAGTAGAAGTTTGGGATATCCACTTCAAATAAAGATTGAAAAAGAATGAGCAAATTAAAAGAATTAACTTGGGAACATCATAAAAAGGAGAAAAAGAATGAGCAAATTAAAAGAATTAACTTGGGAACATCATAAGAAGGCAGAAAGGCATAAATTTGCCAATCTGCTTATGAGTGGCAAAATACCAAAAGAATTATATGCTACCTATCTATACAATCAACATCCTTGTTATGATGTATTAGAAGCCTTTGGTATGCTTCATGGAGTAATGAATCAAGACCTTAGAAGAGCTCCATCTATATGGGAAGACTTTAAAGAGTTATGGCCCGAAAATGTCGACGATCCAGACTTCAAAAAACCTTATGTAGCACCTGTTGTAAAAGAATTTATAGATCATATTAAATCAATAAAAGATGACAAACAAAAAATAATGGCCCACATTTATGTTCGTCATATGGCAGATTTAAGTGGAGGTCAAATGATTAGAAAACGTATACCTGGTAAAGGACGTTTGTATGATTTTCCTAAACCAATTGACGAAATGAAAGCTGATGTAAGAAAAAATTTAAATGATGATATGAAAGATGAGGCAATAATTGCTTTCGATTTTGCTACTAAACTATTCAAAGAATTAAGTACACAAATTTATGACGAAGATAATAGAAACACCAAAGATGATCCTTTAAAAGATTAATGACTAGACTATCTATAATAAGAGGAGCAGTAACACAAATTTCTAATCCAACTAAAAAAGACTTTAGTGGAAATATGATAAGGGTTAATATTCTTAAAAAAGAAGTAGAACATCTTAAAACATTACTTCAACCAACGGACACTGGACATATTCATACAACAATATCTGTCCTGGAAGACCGAATAAAAGAATTAGAAAATGAAAAATGAATCTTTTATTTGGAATAAACTTATAGAGTGTCAAAATCAAATACTTAAAGAGTTTAATACTAGAGGTACAGAAATAACTGAACCTGGCATGGACCATTTCAATCAACCTGAAAATGGTTGGATGAACAGGGTGTGGCATACTAATCATTGTAGACGTTGCCATATAGATGTAGTAGATGCTAGAGATACAAAAGCTCTTTGGATGATGCACGTATGCGTCTTTCCTAATCTTGATAACAACGGACCTATATATGGCTTTGATGTTATAGCAGGTAAGAATAAAATGACAGGGGCCTTTCATGATTTTTCTGCATCTTCAGGTGGAGAACAACATCCTTTAGTAGACTGGTATAAAGATGCAGTAGCAGATTATATACCTAGCAAAAAAAGAGAATTACCTGAATGGGCACAAAACATATTTTCAAGTAGTATGATTGCCGCTGGTAATGTTAGAACAGATGAAGAAGCAACTGCAATAGTTGATTTAGCAATTAACAATCTTAAAGTTTATTTTGATAGTATAGGACAATATTCAGATACTGCAAAAAAAGATGACACAATTAAAGCACAAAACTATTATTGTTCCAATCAAACTATGAACCCCCATACACCAAGAGTAATGAAGTCATTGGGTCTAAAAGAACAAGATGTTGAAAAATTTTGTACAGACATATTATTCCCTAAAATAAGCTAATAATACCAACACTTGTCTAGCATTGACATACAACCAAAAATTTGCTATAATAATATGATGACAGCACCGTACCATACATTAAAAGAATTTGTACATAAAGTAGATGTTATGCACAAAAAATCTAAAGACCTTGCACTATTAAAAGATACTGCTCCCCCACAAGAAGTAAAATATATGATAGAGGATATTCAAGCAGTAGCAAGAGAAATTGCAAACGATAAAACTATTGCCGAAAATACAGAATAATGAATATTACTATTAGTGGTGGAAATAAAAAATTATACGATTTAGCACATAGCATAGTTGACTATTGTGGTAAAACAATTTTATCTAAACAATTATATAATACAATTTCAGTTGACGTAGAATTTGATAAAAATCTGCATAAAGAATCAGGTGTGTTAGGTGAAGTTGATTTTGATGACAAAAATCACAAACCAAGAGAATTTACTATTACCATAGATTGTACAGTTTCAAAAAGAAGAATTATGGAATCAATTGCCCATGAAATGGTTCACATAAAACAATATGCTAAAGGAGAAATGGTGGACTTGGAAAGATGCGGATCTACTAAATGGCAAAGTAAAATTATAGATAAGAATTTAAATTATTGGGATAGACCCTGGGAAATTGAAGCCCATGGAAAAGAGCTTGGATTATTTGTCCGTTGGGCTGAACATAATTTACTAGGATCTCAGTCCTGGACTCAAGAAAAATATAGCTAAAATTAACTGCGTATATAATCACCCATAATTACCCGTTTTTAAGTATCAGATAATAACTGCATACATTTTGATAATTACTATAGTATGCAGAAGCGAATTCAACATAAACTACGAGTGAAAAAAGCACTTAAAAAAAGAGAGGGTGTGAAAAATTTCAAACCTACAATTGCCCAAGCTCAGAGCTGGTTTTCAGTTTTGAACAGAGCCCTGTTTGGCAATAGATTATGGATGCCTGATATCTATGTTAAAGGAATTCATAATGCTCGTGGACAAATTGTTTATGATTGGGACGGCAGAGTAACTCCTGTAGGAACATATAACTCTAGAAAAATTCCTTATCATAATCATACTTTATGGATAGAAATGGAATTAGCTTCAAAATTTAGAACGTGGAAAGATTTTATTGAAACTCTTGCACACGAAATGGTACATCTTTATCAAATGCAAATCCAAAAAGATCCTTATGCCAATCATAACAAAAGATTTTATGCTTGGAAACAAAAATTCTCCACTATAGGATTGAACTTAGAAAGATAATTCGGTAAGATCCCTTATTTATCAAGTTTAGGGTTAGTCAGGTAATCAAGGGTGATTATTTGGTTAATTGGTATCGCTTTTGGATCTCGAGCCACAACTTTTGGCTTAATCCGGTTACTATACTTAAGACTCTTTTCAGCTTTACGGAGTTCTCTTCGGCGTGCTCTATCTGATTTCTTTGCCATTTGTTATCTCCTAAACTGAATGCGTTAACCATCATTCTACTTATCTATCATTTGACTTTTGGTGTAGAAAATGTTATATTATAGGTAATTATACAGTATATGGAAATAGAAGTTAGAAATAATAATGTAGATAAGGCAATGCGTATCCTTAAGAAGAAAATGAAAAAGGAAGGTATTTTTGATTTAATGAAGGAAAAACAGTACTATCAAAAACCTAGTTTTAAAAGACGAGAAAGAGCAAAACGCAGAAAAATTAACATTAAGAAGGCAGAAAAATTAAGAGCTAATTTCCTTTAGGAGGCAAATGAAAGCAAGAGAGTTAACGTGGAGTACATTTGCGGTACCTTATGAATTTTTTAAGAATTATATTTTCTTAATGATATTTGCTTTATGGTTTTTGCCAGGCGTAATTCTGGGTATAAGGTTTTCAGTTTTAGGATATGTTCTAAATTATCTTTGGGCAGACTTTATGTTTTATATTTGGTATAAAACTAAAATGTCAGCTAGAGAATATTGGAAAGAACAAAAAAGAAAAAGAGATTGGCAAGACGATACAAGGAACGACGACGATGACAACACATTTTGATGATATAGCATTAATTGAATGTACCGACAACGGTAAAAAAATGGAAGCCGAAGTTCTTAGTTTTAAAGAAGAACAGTTTTTAAGTGTTTCAATCCAAAGAGCAGTAAAATTAAATATGTCCTGGAATCCAGAAAAAAATGTTTATATTGGTAAGGGTTCCGGTCTCGAATTTATATCAACAGGTCCTAAAAAATTTATAACTACTTAATATAATGAAAAACGTTGGAATAATTGGCGTTGGTAAAATTGGTCGAACAATTGCCGCCTTTTTAAATAAAAAACCAGAAATATTTAAAGTTCATTTAGCAGATATAAATCCATGGGATAAAGATGAATCTATTGTAGAAATAGATGCGTCTGATATGAATGAGTGTAAAAGATTTATAGGTGGCAAAGATATAATAATTACATCAACTACTCATGACGTTAATATTAATATTGCAAAATCTTGTGCTGAATTAGGTGTAGCATATTTTGATTTAACTGAAGATACAGAAGTTTCAGAGTATATTAAAAATTTAGATACAAAAACATTTATGATGCCACAATGTGGATTGGCGCCTGGGGCAGTTAATATTGTTGCCGCAAATTTAATCAGTCAATTTGAAGAACCACATAAAGTTAAAATGAGAGTTGGAGCATTACCTAAATATCCTACCAATGCAATGTCTTATTATCTTACTTGGTCAACTGATGGTTTACTTAATGAATATATAAATTATTGTGATGTCATTTCCCATTACGATCATATTAAAGCACACCCACTAGATGGTATGGAATCAATTTATATAGATGGAAATAGATATGAAGCATTTAATACATCAGGAGGTAGTGCTTCTATGTGTGAAACATATAAAGGAAAAGTTAGAACATTATCATATAAAACTATTAGGTATCCAGGACACTGTGATAAAATGAAATTCTTATTAGAAGATTTAAATTTAAAACATAACAAACAAAAATTTATAGAATTATTTGACCAAGAAGTTCCTTATACAACTGCAGATGTTGTGGTAATGCTTGTATCTGTAATTGGTAAAAAAGATGGCAAATTGCAAGAAGTTACATATTCAAATAAAATATATGGTGATGCAGATTATAGTGCAATTCAAAGAGCAACTGCTTCTGGTGTATGTTCTGTTGCATTAGCATATGCTGAAGGAAAACTAACAGGAACAGGATATATCAAACAAGAAGATATACCATATCAAGATTTTATAACTAATTTATACGGAGAAATATATAATGGCAAAAGAACCTAAATTAGATTTTGGTCCTACAAAAAAAGAACACGGTTGGTTCTATTATGTTTGGAACTGGAAAACTTATGTGTTCTATGCATTATTAATTGTTGGTTCAATACTTGCATTTATAGACCAAGGTATAACAGGTGCTCTTTCTGTTATAGGTATATTATATGGACTTAAATTGTTAGGTAAATTATTTTAAGGAGAAAATACAATGGAAGAAATACAAAAAAATGAATACGATTTATTAATTGATAAATCTACTACGGTCCAAAAAGGTTGGAAAAAAGTTCCAGCACCTAAACGTGGAGAATTAATTAGAATATTTGGTCTTAAATTAAGAGAACATTTAAACGAATTAGGTAAAGGTGTTACTATGGAAAGTAAAAAACCAATAACTGAAGGAATAGGTGAAGTACAAGAAGCTATTGATATGTGTGATTTTGCTGTAGGTTTATCAAGACAATTATATGGATTAACAATGTCTTCAGAAAGAGTTAATCATAGACTACAAGAAATGTGGCATCCGTTAGGTGTAGTTGGTTGTATTACTGCCTTTAATTTTCCAGTGGCTCCTTGGGCTTGGAATTTTTGTTTAGCAATAGTATGTGGCGATAGTGTTGTATGGAAACCATCTCCTAAAACAATAAAAATCTCATATAGATGTAAAGAAATATTTGATGACGCAGTTAATGATTATAAAAGCAAATATGTTGATAGTTTAGGAATAGATCCAAAAGACTTATTGTTAATCTTAGAAGGAGGCAATGACCCTGCAGTATGGTTAGCAGAAGATAAAAAAATTAAATTATTAAGTGCAACTGGTTCTTGTGAAATGGGCAAATCATTAGCACCAAAAGTTGCCGCAAGAATGGGTAAAGGATTGTATGAACTAGGAGGCAACAATGCCGCAATAGTAACTCAATTCGCAGATTTAAATCTTGCCGCAAAAGCTATTTCTTTTAGTGTTATAGGAACTACAGGACAAAGATGTACGTCATTAAGAAGACTTTATATCCAAAAAAATGTATATTCGTCTATGATAGGTATAATTAAAAGTCAATGGAGTGGCCTTGCAATGGGAGATCCTTTAGACAAAAATAATATTTTAGGACCTATGATTTCTAAAGAAGCAGTTGATAAAATGCAAAAAGTAATAGAACGAGCTAGAATGAAAGGTTATGATGTATGGGGCGGTGAACTAGCTCATTGTACAGAGTCTCCTAAACACGAAGAACATAGAGAGAATTATGTTTTACCGTGCTTAATAGAACCTAAAAATAATGTTCATGATGAAGATTTAGCTATGGCAGAAACATTTGCTCCTATAGTTTACACATTTCAATATGACAAATTACCCGAAGCAATTGAAATGCAAAATAGTGTGCCACAAGGATTAAGTTCATGTATATTCACAGAAAAATTAAATGAAGCAGAACAATTTATTTCAGCAGTAGGTTCAGACTGTGGAATAGTTAATGTTAATATTGGTCCATCTGGTGCAGAAATAGGTGGAGCATTTGGTGGAGAAAAAGATACAGGTGGAGGAAGAGAATCAGGTTCTGATGCTTGGAAACAATATATGAGAAGAACTACTGTAACAATTAATTATGGTAGAGAATTAAACTTGGCCCAAGGTATCAATTTTGAACTTACAAATAATCAACCAGAGTAAATACAATACAAAAGGATTTTATGACAAAAGGATTTTATAGAGATCAAGACATTTGTTTTGATATTAAAAAACTGCAAGATGCAGTTAAAGAAGTAGATTCACGAGTAGAAAGACAAGCGCCATTAGGTGAAAGAGATATTAATGCTATTTGCTTAACACAAATTCCTGGTGATCCGAATTCAATTACAGGTGGTAATGTTAGAGGATTGTTTTGGACTAAACCAGATAGTACATATAAAGAAGTTGAAAGAGAAGCACCCATTAATGAATCACAATATTCAGAATTTGTTAAGCTATTTGAAGATACTTATTTTAAAGAAGTATATGATAAATTAACAACCAAATATAAATTGGGTAGAATTAGATTACTTTGGAAAATGCCACGTACAACATTAAGTTGGCATAGGGATCCAGAATCAAGGCTTCATATTCCCATCATAACAAATTTTGGTGCTCGTATGTGTATTGGTGATGTAGTTCATCATATGCCGGCAGATGGATCTGTATGGATCACTGACACTACAAAATATCACAATTTTTTTAATGGTGGAGAAGAAGATAGAATACATTTAGTTGCTACTGTTTTAAATCGCGATATGAAAATTTTTGATAGTTATCCAAATTCTTCTCTTAATCAAATTTGGTAGTCAAGCATACTTGACATTACAACCTATTTCCTTTATTATAGTAATAACATTGAAAATTATTAATTATTAAGGAGATATCTCAATGACAAGTACAATACAAGAAAAAGTAAAATGTGCTTTAGAAAATGGAAAAGCTCTTTCAACTGCAACAATATCAAATAGATATGGTGCAGGAAATCCAGGTGCAGTTATACAAGCACTAAGATTTGCAGGAACTCCAGTATTTCTAAATAAAGGCCCTAAAGGTTCTAAATCAAAAGTTTATAGAACTGGTAAAGCATCTAAAAGAGTAATAGGTGCAGGTTACAAGGCATTAGCACAAGGCTTAATCAAATAGAACTCTGTTAGTTCTGATATTAATAGGGCTGAATTCATTTTGGCCCTATTTTTATGACGAATGGCCCGCTAATTACTTGACTTCTTTGGCTATTGACTTTCTGACTATTTGGTAGTATTATTATAATAAAGGCAACAGAGAGGGCAATAATAATAAAATGAAAAGGCAAATATACGTTTTAGAAGGAAGTTACAGAAATAGAAAAGTTGAAAATACAACTTTTAAATTAGTTAAACCTTACCAACCATATCCACATAAAGAAGGTGGATTCATCACAGTAAAAATAGACGATCTCACACAATATCCTGGTGCAACAAAAGACAACATAAGAATTAGTCTAGATAACGAAAATCAATTAAGAGACAAACCACCAGAAACTAGTAAAGAAGAAACTGATGAAGAAGTTGTTGAAAGAATGCGTAAACGTTTTGAAATTTTAGATTCAATGACTAAAGCAACCAAAAAAGGAGACATCAGAGCAATGATAGTATCTGGACCTCCAGGTGTTGGTAAATCATTTGGTGTTGAAAAAGTTTTAGAAAGATATGGAGTTATATCTACATTAGGAGATTCTAAAAAGAAATATGAAGTTGTTAAAGGCGCCATGAGTGCTATTGGACTATATGTCAAATTATACAATTTTCAAGATAAAGATAATGTAATTGTATTTGATGATTGTGATAGTGTTTTATTAGATGACTTATCATTAAACTTATTAAAAGCGGCGTTAGATTCTAAACGAACTAGAAGAATATGTTGGAATACAGATTCACATACACTACGTAGGGAGAATGTACCAGATCATTTTGAATTTAAAGGTTCTGCTATATTCATTACTAATATTAAATTTGATAATGTAAAGTCTAAAAAATTAAGAGACCATTTAAATGCATTAGAATCTAGATGTCACTACATAGATTTAACAATTGATACTATGAGAGAAAAAATCTTAAGAATTAAACAAATCGTAGGAGACGGTATGTTAAATGAATATGCTCTACCAGAAGAGGTTAAACAAGAAATAATCCAATGGATAGAAGGTCATAAAAGAAGACTAAGAGAAGTAAGTCTAAGAACTGTACTTAAAGTAGCAGACTTGGCTAAAAGTTTTCCAGATAATTGGCAAGCGATGGCTGAAAATACAATTTTAAAACCGAGGTAATATGAGAACACAACCACAAGAAGTAATAGCAAAACTAGAAGCAGATAATTCTAGACTTAAAAAAGAAGCAATAGTTTTAGATGCAATGAAAGAAGGATTAGATGAATTCTTTGAAGGTCTAAAAATGTGTTTAGACAAACTATACACATTTGGAGTTAAACAAGTACCAACTAAAGATGACGTTATATCAGCTCAAGGCTGTGAATGGAAAGTGTTTAAAAAATTAGCTGAACAACTTTATAATAGAGAACTTACAGGACACGCGGCTCGTGATGCAATTAAACTTGTAATGAGTTCAGCAACGGCAGAACAATGGAATGGTTTTTATAGAAGAATTTTAATTAAAGATTTAAGATGTGGTGTTACAGAAAAAACTGTAAACAATGTTGCAAAGAAAAACAAATTTAAACAATATATGATTCCAGTATTCACTTGCCAACTAGCACAAGACTCTGCAAAACACGATAAGAAACTTACTGGTAAGAAAATGTTAGAAGTTAAGTTAGATGGTGCTAGAGTTGTATCAATTGTATACCCAGATGGTAAAGTTGATATGTTTAGTAGAAATGGAAAAGAACTAATCAACTTTGGACATATTGCAAAAGAAATAAGTGAAGTAGTTAAAAACTCTCCTCCACCTTATCCATTAATTTTAGATGGCGAAGTTATGAGTGATAACTTTCAAGATTTAATGAAACAAATTCATAGAAAAAGTTCTACAACTGCCAAAGATGCCAAACTGCATTTATTTGATTTTATTCCATTAGCAGATTTTAAAAAAGGTATTTGGAATAAAAGCCAAAAGGATAGAACAGAAATGGTTAAGGCGTGGTACGAACAACACAAGGCAAGTCTAACAACTATAGAAGTATTAGATCATGAAATTGTTGACTTGGACACAGAAGAAGGGCAAAAGACGTACACAACGATTAATAAGAGGGCAGTAGACGGGGGATATGAAGGTATCATGATAAAAGACCTAGAGGCACCATATGAGTGTAAAAGAACGACGTCTTGGTTAAAATTAAAACCATTTATTGAAGTATCATTAAAAGTAATTGGTACTGAAGAAGGTACAGGTAAAAATGTAGGTAAACTTGGAGCACTTATTGTTGAAGGTAAAGATGATGGCAAGTTTATTAAAACTAATGTAGGCTCTGGATTAAATGATGAAAATAGAGAAGAATTTTGGAAAGCAAAAGAAAAATTAATTGGTCAAATAGTAGAAGTAAGAGCAGATGCAATTACACAAAATCAAGAGACCGAAAATGAATGGAGTTTAAGATTTCCTAGATTTTTAAGATTTAGAGGATTTAAACCCGGGGAGAAGATGTAATGCAATTATACGATGAAAAAAGTGTAAAAAAAATACTAGATGACTTTTCTAAGTTATTAATGGAAGCCGATAATTTTCCTAGAGAAAAAGACCCAGATGATTATAGAGAATTTTGGTCTGGATTAAGAGGAGAGGGTTCTAGTTTATTAGGATTAACTAGACATCTATTAGATGTTTTAAACGAAAAAGAAGGAAAGAAAGGAGAATAATGGATAATTTTTATTTGTTTTTATTAGTATTTGCTTTGAGTAATGGCTTTACAATGTCAAGGCATTACTGCTCCTATTTAAGAAACTTACGAGAAAAAATTATTGAAAAGATAACCTATGGTTGGTGGATTGCCATACATACTGTTGTAGATATAGGAAGTATTATTGGTATGTTGATTTGGTATAACAATGATAAACACTTTTGGGTTGCTGTTGCAATACCTATTTTTATTATTCTATGGTACATACCATTGTATTTAAAAAAAAGAAAAAATGATAACAATATTAGCAAACGCCCATAAAATAATTCATGAAGCAGAAAAAAGAGTTGCTAAATGGAAATAATAACAGGCATAATATTAATATTAGGAGTAGGTATAATTATTGGTTGGTATCTATCTAATATGATAAACGGTTCTAGATACGAAAGTTTATTAAAAAATAGTGCAGGTATGATGACAGCAACTAGAGAAGTGTGGGAGAGAATAATTAAAGCTAAAAGGATAGAACAACATGGCATTCAAGAAAAGGATGTTCAACAAAACGCCAAGAAGAATACATCGAAATAAGGGCGGACGCAAAAAAGGGACAATTCCTATCAAACCTATCAAAGTAAAAAAACCAAAAACACCAGTCTGGTTTCCTTAAATCGTTGATTTTTATAACTAATGACTATATAACAAATATAGCATGACAACTAAAATAGAAGATAATAAGGTATCAATTCAAGAAAGAGTCGCACAGAGGGTAGGACAAATTTCACAGCCAATTGAACAATGGCTGGACAGATTAGTTGCGAAACCAGAAAAGTTTAATCCTGAAAACTATAAATTAATAGAGTATCTTAAAAAGGAAAAAACAAAAGGTCAACACGCAAGAAAACTTAAAGAATTATATCAAGGACAATACGATGAGATCTTATTTTATCTTAAAGCAAAAAAGAAACCATTCGAAGAACTCAATGATGACGACCAACAATTGGTAGAGTCATACAACGAATTTAGTAAAGAAGAATTACAATTACACATTAAAACATACGAACATATATTCAAGGCTTGTGATTATATGATAGATATAGCTAATGCTAATAGAAAATCAAGGAAAAGAAAACCTGTTAATAAAGCAAAAGCAATTTCAAAATTAAAATATAAACGTGAAGACGATAGGCTTAAATTGATTAGTATAAATCCAGAAGAAATAATAGGCTGTGAAGAACTATGGGTTTATAATACTAAAACTAGAAAGATAGGATACTACGTAACATCTGTATATGATCCACAAGGTCAAGAAAGAGATGGTACTGGATTAGGTGTAAAAGGTACGTCGATAATTAGGTTTAATCAAGAAATTAGTGTACAAAAAACACTCAGAAAACCCCCAGAACAGCTACCACACTTTATAAATGGCCCTAAGACTAAACTAAAAGAAGACCTTGATGATATTAAAGCTATGGGCCTAAAATTAAATGGACGTATTAATCCAGACGTTATATTACTTCGGACTATTAGATAAATAATTGCATATGAGTATACGAGAAGACATAATTTCCGTTAAAGCTGGACTAGTTACATTGGGTAATGCTATAGAGAATATAACTGCCTCTGTAGATGAAGCCCCTACTGTAACAAATGTGGATAAATCAATCAATTTTAAAGGTACTGAATCCAATGCCATATACGGCAAAGGGCTACAATGGAGTGGATATGGAAATACTAAAACATTTAGTTTCCAAGGAAACCCTGACAGAATTTGGAGTAGCAATAGTATTGACCTACACAAAGACGCTAGTTATTCTATAGATAATACAGAAGTAATAAATGCAACTAGTTTAGGACCAACAATTAAAAGTTCTAATCTTAAAAAAGTAGGCGTTCTTGAAGGTTTAGCAGTTAATGGTAATATTAACTTAGACTCATTTATTTTCTACGATGCAGGCTTTATGAGACTTGGTGTAGGAACTGATATTCCTAATGGTCAATTATCAGTTTCATCTAATGAAGTAGAATTTAGAGTACAACCTAACGAAGACAACGCAGAAATAGGAACTTATACAACAGCCTCATTAAAAATTCAAACAGATAATACAGACAGAATAACAATTGGTGCACATGGTGATGTTCAAATTGGAACACTAGGTGGCCAAATGAAAATGAATGTCTACGGCAAAGTTGGTATAGGCGTTAATCAAATTGCAGAAAACATATCATTAGATGTAGACGGACCAATAAGATTTCAAGGCAAACGATTCCACACAGGTACTGAAGCACCATCAGAAGGCGCACATTCTCAAGGAGATATTACATGGAATAGTAATCCTACTCCAGGTAACGTTATCGGTTGGGTATGTACAAAAACAGGAACACCTGGTTTATGGAAATCTTTCGGCACTATCGGAGACTAGAAAATCAAATTAACCTTTGGAGTTGGTTGGCCAAAATAGGTCCACTAATTGCTCTTGTTATTGTTTTGCTAGTAGTCGCATTCGACTTTCAATCATTATTAGAATATACCCTAGGGCTAATATGCATTTTATTTGCTATAATTGCCGGAATATGGTGGTGGTGGGTTGTAGGAACTATACGCAACTTTGTAAAATTAAAAAAATATGCTAGTGTTAAATTTGCTGAAATTACAAAAGAATTAAAAAATATTAAAGTTGATTTAATAAAAGCTAGAAAAGAAAGAAGAAAAGAGCATAAAAAACTTAAAAAATAAGTTATGTATTTAAAATTTCTTTAAGGTATTTTTTACTCCAAAATGAATAGTAATTTGTTTCTTTTAATTTAGTTCTTGCTTTTTCTAATTCTTTTCTTTTTTGTGCTAATACAACATTATATTTTCCATTACTTGATATTGCTTCTCCCACATACGTTTTTCTTTTACGATGGTCAGGATAAAACACATATTTTGGAAATTCTGTATTAAGCAATCCGCATAAAAATTTTAATTGAAATATAGAAAGCTCATCATTAAATATAAAAACTGTTACTTCTTTTTTTAAGTGTTTATTACGAACAAAATCAAAACAATTTGCTAAAACATCTTCTTTACAAATAACCAAATTAAAATCTGCCTTTTTAGCATATGGGCAAACAGAATGACCATCTAATTTTTTAGTAGGAGTTCCAATTGCTTGTATCCAATTCTGAATATGGTTGTAAATACACATAGTAACAGTATTTAAGCATGGTAATAATAGGTAACGGCGAAAGCAGAAAATCAATCAAATTAAATAGCATCCAATCTGAAATAGTTGGCTGTAATGCTGTCTTTAGAGATTGTATAGTGGACCATTTGGTATGCGTCGACAGAAGAATGCTCAGAGAAGCAGTAGGTCACGAAAACACTAAACACGCCATGATATATACTAGGCCCGATTGGCTTGATATGTATACAGGCATTTTTGAAGTACCAACCCTATTTTATGAAGGGAAAGATAGACCTGACCAACCTATGCATTGGGGAGCAGGACAATTTGCACTTTTAATAGGTATTGAAAATTGTAATGATGGAAAATTAGATATTATAGGATTTGATCTCTATGGCAAAGATAGTAAAGTAAATAATGTTTATAAAGGCACCTTAAGTTATAATGATCCCGATACTGATCCTGTAGATCCGCGTTATTGGATATATCAAAATAAAAAAATATTTGAAAATTTTTCAAATATAAAATTTAATTATTGGGTAAATGAACATTTTATATTACCCCCAAGTTGGAAAGGTATTAAAAACCTTAAAATTAAAAATATTAAAAAATGGTAGAATTTAATGAATAAAATTATTTGTCTTAAACAAGGAACCAAATACGGACCAGACTATGTTAATACTCTACATAGTATGATTAAAAGATTTTGTACAGTTGAACATGAATTTCTTTGTTTTACTGAAGACAGAGCAGGTTTAGTAAATGATATAAAAACTGTAGAACTACCAACTGGATATCCTAAAATATCAGGATGGTGGTATAAGCCTTTATTAATGAATCCTTTATTACCTCAACTACAACATAGTACAGTTCTTTATATTGATTTAGATGTAATAATATTTAAAAATATAGACAACCTTTTTCATTACAAACCTGGTTCTTTTTGTGTAGTAAGAGATTTTAATAGATCTACTAATAAAGAATGGAACAGATTTAATTCAAGTGTTGTTAGATGGCAAACAGGACAACATCCACAAGTTTATAATGAATTTATAAAAGACGCAGGACATACAGCAAGACGATTTCACGGCGACCAAGATTGGTTATTTGCCAATGTAAAAAATAATTTTGAGTTTTGGCCGGACGAATGGATAATGAGTTATAAATGGGAAATGAGAAATAGGCCCCCATTAATTAGACGACAAGACGGTATTAGAGATTTTAAATCACCCGGTCACCCCACAATACAGAAAGAAACAAGCATAGCTATATTTCATGGAGATCCTAATCCTAAAGTATGTTGTGACCCGTGGTGTAAAGAGAATTGGAAATAAATATAGTACAAGGAGACAAATATGTTTTTAACAATAGCATTTATAGTTGGATTTGTTGTAGGATGGTGGGTAAACGAAAAAGTTGAAGATTTAGCTGGTTTACTTAATCCTTTTAACTGGTTTAAAAAGAAAAAATAATAATTAAAAATCGCTTATACGCTTTTTACTAGATACAGGCATATCTAGTATTTTTCTTTGCTTGACACCTTGCTCTTGAGCAAATTTCTTAGGATTACATTCATTGCATACGTGTTTATAAAAATTAGACAATCGTTTCACCTCTATACTACCTTTAAGTCTAGAGAACATTTTTGAACAAGAATCACACTTAAAAGAATATACTGTTTTTGTTCTTTTACATTTGTGTTTTTTACCTAATTTACTTGTTCTTTCTGCCCAAGTTACTATTTTTTCTGCACTAATAAACATACGTTATTATTTACATTAGGATTAATAAATTTACCATAAATAACATTAACAGGAAACATAAAAATGGCGATATTAACACTTACTGATTCTGCAGAGCAGAAGATTAAAGATCTTTGTTCACAAAACAACAAATATGCAGTAAAACTAGGAATTAAAGGCGGAGGATGTGCTGGTTTTTCCTATGACTGGGGTTTTGCAGAAAAAAATGAAATTGACAAACGTGACGAATTAATTGAATTTACTGGTGGAAAATTATTAGTAGATTCAACAAGTATAATGTTTTTACTTGGATCAGAATTAAATTTTGTATCAGAAGTATGGGGTTCATATTTTGATATTACAAGTCCAAAAGTTAAATCGTCATGTGGTTGTGGAGAATCTATAACTTTTGATATGGATAAGGTAAATGGCTAAACAGATTATTAATATAGGTATAGAAGGTAACGATGGCACGGGTGATGCGATAAGAGACGCATTTCGTAAATCGAATGAAAACTTTACAGAACTATATGCAGTATTCGGGCAAGGCGGTCAAGTAACATTTACATCATTAAGTGATACTCCTGATACACTTGGAGGTTCCAAAAACATTCCAATAACAAACGATGCCGGTAATGCTATCGAAATGAGACAGCTTACTGGTGGTATAGGAATGGCTATTGATACAGCCAGTGATGCATCTAAAATTATTTTAAACAGTACAGGTGCAACAGTTGCCTCAGACACTCAACCATCATTAGGTGGACCTTTAAATGGAAATAATTTCGCAATAGGTAATGTAAAAGTAACAGATACAGCAGTAACAGATTATAATTCAACACATGGTTCAAATATTACTATAGATGATCTTGTAATTACAAAACAATATGCTGACCAAAGATATTTAAAAGTTTCAGGAGGCCCTAGTGGAGCATCAGGCCAATTAAGAGTTAGATCAGAACCCGCAGATACTACAGAATATACATTAACAATTACTGCTTACAATAGTGGTGACCTTACAATAGCTAGTCATGGTTTTGACACAGGATCTAATGGATTAGCTTTCATTTATA
>Ga0208409_1000120_pt1 | contig 36033 bp, 35 predicted proteins | sample ETNtaG_29_FD_185784 | JGI IMG/M metagenome (GOLD analysis project Ga0208409, IMG submission 185784) | Marine microbial and viral communities from oxygen minimum zone, Eastern Pacific Ocean - ETNP201406SV201 (SPAdes) (version 2) | ecosystem: Environmental > Aquatic > Marine > Oceanic ...
CTACTTCGTTCGACTTGCATGTGTTAGGCGTGCCGCCAGCGTACGTTCTGAGCCATGATCAAACTCTCAAGTTTAATAACGGCGCACACTAGCTTCATATAAACAAAAAATTAATTTATTTATACTTCTTGAAGTGTGTACGACAAAATTTGGTAACCTTAACCGTCCACACTTCTCTTCTTAAAATATATACAAATTCAAAGAGCTTAAAAACAGATATAAAAAAATTATCCCTGCCTTAATTTCCCAACATAAATTACAGATTGAGAACGTTGCTTATATTATAATAACAAAATAAATCAAGTGCTAAGAAGTTTGCTATTTAGTTTAAAAAGCCTTGATTTTATTGATAATATTCGAAATAAAAACAAGTTTATAATAAGCTATAATTATAAAACTAATCTGATGATTTTTTCAATTCAACCAAGGATATATAATAAACTAAATTGGTCGTTATATATATATGCTGTCATATCATTAATTTCGATATCATTTATTTTTTTTACTATCAAATATAACGAAACATTAAGTCAAAAAAGAAGCGAGATTCTTGGCAGAATTTTAAAAGATAATTATTTTTTAGAATTGAATAAACTTGTGTTTCAAAAAGTTAATTCTCCTTACTTAAACATTGCTCACAAAATAAAAAAGGGTGAAAATTTAACTAATATTTTTATAAGCTATAATATTGATCAAAAAGATATTTCCAAAGCAAACGATGAACTCAGAAAATTTATTAAGCCCAATAAATTAAAAACGGATATAATTTTAGATTTAGTAATTAAGAAAAATATATCTGGTACTCTAAATTTGATAAAATTAAATCTACCTACTTCTAAATCAATAAATATTAGTTTGGACCGAGATATAAATGACAAATTTATTGCAAAAAAAATAATTACTCAGTTATTCAGAAAAATAGTATTTTCTGAAGGCATTATTAACAAAAGTTTATACTCTTCTGCAGTCGAAAATAATGTAGATCCTAGCATAATTGTGGAATTTGCGAGAATATATGGTTTTGAAATTGATTTTCAAAGAGACATTAGAAAAAATGATACTTTTCAAATTCTCTATGAAACTTTTACAGATGAAGATGGCGAATGGTATTCAAATGGCAAAATTGTTTACTCTTACATGTCTGTCCAAAATAGAGCTTTGGCATTGTACTACTATGGTACGGATAAATTTTCTGGATACTTTGATTTTAATGGAAAAAGCGCAGAAAAAGCTTTAATGAAAACTCCAATTAATGGAGCCAAACTTTCGTCACCTTTTGGAATGAGAAAACATCCCATACTTGGTTATAATAAAAAACATCTGGGTACTGATTTTGCTGCAGCAAAGGGAGTTCCAGTTATGGCTTCTGGAACTGGAACAATTACTAAAGCTCAATGGTGTGGTGGTGGAGGAAATTGTATCAAAATAAAGCATAATTCTACCTACTCAACCGTCTATGCTCATCTTTCTAATTTTGCTAAAGGAATCAAATCTAATACAAAAGTTAAACAAGGACAAATTATTGGATATGTGGGATCTACAGGCTTATCTACGGGACCACATTTACATTATGAAGTTATTGTAAATGGAAAAAAAGTTAATTCTCAAAAATTGAATTTACCATCTGGAAAAATTTTAAAAGGTAAGGACAGAAAAAAATTTGAAATTGAAAGAATTAAAACAGATGTTTTGTTGGCTGAAACAATAGCAAAAAAAATTAAATTCTAGATCTTTTCAATATTTTTCGTTTCTTGAGAAGAAGAATCTTTTTCATCTTTTATAATAATTTTATTGTCGGAATTTTTTTCTATTGAAGAATTATCCAAATATGGTTTTGGATTATTTTGTATTAAATTTTGATTTTCAACTACTCTTAAAAAATGATCTGCATGCTGATAATAACTTTCAGATAAAATTTTATCTCCACTTAATAAAGCTTCTTTTGCAAGACCATTATATTTCTCTAATAATTTTTCTGCTTTAAGACCATTTCTGCCAAAAAATGTTCTTTGAAAATTTTTTGAAGCAGAATTGATGCCATGAATTCTTGAACCTTGAGAATCATTTCTTCTAGAACCCCTATCATTGCTTCTAAATCTATTTCGTCTTGGTCTATTGTATCTCATTAAATCATTTGGATTTGTAAATTAATCATAACTTAATTAAATTTATTTTGTCAAAATATATTACACCGTGTTCTAAATTAAATTATCTTTGTGCCCATTATGCAACGAATAGTTTTATTGTAATCAAAAAACTTCTTCACTAACCTTAGGCCATTTTTAATCATTACACTTGATGCCATTCGGGATTGTCCATCTCCAATTTCCATAAACAAATGCCCTCTAGTTTTGAGTAGTTTTCTCGCCTTTATAACAACTTTAGTTATTGTTTCAAGTCCACTACTTCCGCCATCTAATGCCATTCTTGGCTCGAAACCTTTTATATCTTTGCCCAAGCAACCTATTCTACGAGAACAAATATAAGGCGGATTAGAAACAACAACATCATAATTGCCAAAGTTGAAATTGTCAACATCGCAATATATGAATTTAGCTCTTTGCAATAAGTTAAGTTTTCTTGAATTTTTTTTCGCTATAGCAAGAGCTTTGAATGATTTGTCTATTCCAGTTCCGTACGAATTTTTTAATTCTTTCAATATAGATAATAGTATACAGCCAGAACCGGTACCAATATCTAAAATAGCTAAACCACCTTTGCCTTTAAATCTTCTTATCACTTGTTCAACGATAGTTTCGGTTTCAGGTCTAGGTATTAATACATTATGGTTCACATTAAAATCCAAACTCCAAAACTCTCTTCTTTTTATAATATAAGACAAGGGTTCATGTTGTTTTCTTCTTAAAATAAAATTTAAATAATCGGAAGTTTCTTTTTGTGAAACTTTGTATTCGTCATTTGTTAAAAGAAAAACTCTATCTTTTCTAATTGCCTTTGATAATAACAGCTCTGCATCAATTTGATGAGAATCGATATTTTGTTTTTTTAAAATTTTAGAGCCCTGTTTAATTAAACTATTAATAATCATTTCTATTAAAAGATTTTAATCTCATTTCTTGATCTTGAATACTAAGATTTTCTATCATTTGATCAAACACTTCTCCACTTAGAAATTCCTCTAGTTTATGGATAGTAAAATTTATTCTATGATCTGTTACTCTTCCTTGGGGAAAATTATATGTTCTAATTCTTTCTGATCGATCGCCCGTACCGATTTTATTTTTCCTGTCCTGTGCTCTCTCCATATTTATTTTTTCCCTTTCGGTTTTATATATTCTTGACCTTAAAATTTTCATAGCTTTAGCTTTGTTTTTGTGTTGAGATTTTTCATCTTGTTGGCTAACAACAGTTCCTGTAGGCAAGTGAGTAATTCTAACAGCACTATCTGTAGTGTTTACCGATTGTCCTCCAGGACCACTGGATCTGAAAACATCAATTCGCAAATCTTTCTCTTCAATCCTAATATCAATATCTTCAGCCTCTGGTAATACCGCCACCGTTGCCGCAGATGTATGAACTCTCCCTTGGGTTTCGGTTTTTGGAACCCTTTGTACTCTATGAACACCAGATTCATATTTTAAGGTTGAATAAATATTATTACCAGCAATTAACACAATTGCTTCCTTTAAACCTCCAGCTCCACTTCTTGATATGCTTATAACTTCCATGTTCCATTTTTTTTTATGGCATACCTTTTCATACATTTTGTATAAATCTGCTGCAAATAAACTTGCTTCTAATCCGCCGGTTCCTGCCCTAATTTCAAGAATAGCATTTTTTTTATCAGCTTCGTCCTTAGGCAATAAATATAGTTTTAAAATTTTTTCATTTTTTTCGTTATTTTCAATTAGCTGCATTAATTCACTTTGGGCCAGTTCGTTCATTTCTTTATCTGCATTTTGTTCATTAATTATTTTATCTAATTCTTTCCTTTGGTTATTAAAATTTATGTATTCTCGTGCACATTGAACTATTTCTCCAAGACTAGAATATTCTTTTGATTTTGCTGCAAAGTTTTTTTTGTCAATATTTCTTGATGAAAGTTCTTTTTCCAAAGACCGATGTTTATCTACCAGATGTTCGACTTTTTTTATTGGGATCATTGTAAAATTTATTTTTTTTCTAATTCGTCAGATTTCTTTTCAACTAATTCAACTATATGTGAGATCATATTTTTGCTTGCAACTTTATGATGGGGTACTCCCGAAATATAAACCATATTATTACCTTGTCCTCCGCCCGTTAATCCAATTTGTGATTGAGCAGCTTCACCTGGTCCATTCACAGTACATCCAATAATAGATAGGGTCATTGGAGTTTTTATATGCGCAAGTTTTTTTTCCAAATTTTCAACAGTTTCAATTATAGGAAAAGCTTGCCTAGCACAAGATGGGCAAGAGATGATATTAACGCCCCTGTGCCTTAAATTTAATAACTTTAATATTTCAAAAGCTACTTTTACTTCTTCTACCGGATTAGCTGACAAAGAGACGCGAATTGTATCTCCAATACCCTCCATAAGAAGCATGCCAAGTCCGATTGAAGATTTAACACTTCCTGGAATTAAACTTCCGGCTTCTGTTATTCCCAAATGTAAAGGATAATCACACTGTTCCGACAAAATTCTATATGCTTTCACCGATAAAAAAACATCAGATGATTTAACGCTAATTTTAAAATTAAAGAAATTTTTATCTTCTAAAATTTTTATTTTTTCTAGGGCACTTTCTACCATTGCCTCTGGACATGGTTCTTTATATTTTTCTAAAATTGTTTTTTCTAATGATCCGGCATTAACACCAATTCGTACAGAGCAATTATTATCTTTTGCAGATTTTAAGATTTCATAAACTCTTTCTTTGGAGCCGATATTTCCTGGATTAATTCTTAAACAATGAGCACCGGATTCAGCTGCTTCGATTGCTCTCTTATAATGAAAGTGAACATCTGCAACTATAGGCACTTTAACATTTCTGATTATTTCTTTTAAAGATAAAGAAGATTCTTTATCTGGACAAGATACTCTGACAACGTCTGCGCCAACATTATGTAATTCGTTAATTTGATTTATTGTAGCCTTCACATCGGTTGTTAAAGTATTTGTCATTGATTGAACAGCAATAGGAAAATTGCCTCCTATTTTTACTTTGCCTACAGAAATAATTTTTGTTTTTTTTCTCTTAATATCGCTAAATAGTCTTACATTCATTATTATTTATGTTTATTCCAGATCAAATTCTTTGTGTAAAACTCTAACTGCTTTATTAGTATGTTTTTGATCAATAATAACAGAAATTTTTATTTCTGATGTAGAAATAACCATTATGTTAATTTTTTCTTTTGCTAATGCCTTAAAAAATTTTTGTGCTACCCCCGGCTGAGTAGTCATTCCGGCACCAACTACAGACACCTTTGAAACTTTGTCATCATGAATAATTTTTTCATAGGAAATTTTTTTATTCTTTTTTAATAGATTTATAACTCTTTTAATATCTTCTTTTTTTACTGTAAAAGTAATATCAGTTTCCCCCTCATCGACAGATGAAGTTTGCACTATCATATCCAAATTTATATCTTTCAAAGGTTTGAATATTTCAGAGGCTACCCCAGGCTGATCCTGCACGCCCACTACGGTAATTTTAGCTTCATTTTTTGCATATGAGATCCCAGTTATTGCTTTTTTGCTTATATCACTAATTTTGTCTGTAATCTTTGTTCCGGGATTTTTCGAAAAAGTAGATCTAATATCTATTTTTATATTATTTAACATCGCATCCTGAATGGAAGATGGTTGCATAACCGTAGCACCGAGGGACGCCATTTCTAACATTTCTTCATATGAGATTTTATCAATTTTTTTTGCTTTCGAATTAACTTTTGGATCTGTTGTATAAACGCCGTCAACATCTGTATAAATTATGCAACTATCGGCATTGAAAAATTTAGCAATAGCTATTGCCGATGCATCTGACCCACCTCTTCCAAGAGTTGTAATACGTTTTTCAATCGAAATTCCTTGAAATCCAGTTATTACAGGTATACCGCCTTTGTTAACAAAGGATAGAACATCTTTTGTATTAATTTTTTTTATTCGTGATGAGGCATACTTGCCATCAGTTAGTATAGGTATCTGCCAACTTAACCAAGATCTTGATTTTAGTCCTAATTTTATAAGAGATCCTGCTAATAATGAACATGCAATTTGTTCCCCAGCTGAAACTAAAACATCATATTCAGATTTTTCAAATTTTTCACTAATGCTTTTTGATTTTCTATCTAAATCGTTTGTAACTCCGGTCATGGCCGAAGATACAACGATAACTTTATTTTTTTTATCATGATATTTTTTGATCAGTTTTGCTACTTTTGCAATTTTCTCGCAATTACCTACGGAAGTACCACCAAATTTTAAAACCAATAAAGACATAATTATTTAATACTATTTATTTATACTTATAAAAAATTTTGGTAAAAATACTCTTAAAAATTAAATTTCACAAGATAATCTATTTTGAACACAATAAATTATAAAGAAATTGAAAAATTTTCAAAGTTATCTGAGGAATGGTGGAATCCTCTAGGAAAATTTAGGCCTTTACATAATCTTAATCCAATTAGAATTAAATACATAAAGCAAAACATCATTGAGCATTTTAACATTGCTAATATAAAAAACCCACTAAAAAACCTTTCCTTGTTGGATGTAGGTTGTGGGGGTGGTCTTTTATCGGAACCAATGTGTAGACTTGGTGCAAAAGTGACTGGAATTGATGCTATAAGAAAAAATATTGATATTGCTAAAATTCACGCTAAAAAAAATAAATTAAAAATTAATTACGTAACTGCCTCACCTGAAAAATTAAAAATCAAAAAAAAATTTGATGTGATTTTAAATATGGAAACTGTTGAACATGTTTCTGATTTAAACCATTTTATAAAATCTTGTGCAAATTTATTAAAGAAAAATGGCATTATATTCATTGCAACAATCAACAGAACCTTCAAATCTTATCTATTTGCAATCGCTGCGGCCGAATATATTTTAAAATGGTTACCAATTGGAACACATGATTGGAATTTGTTTGTAAAACCAGAAGAATTAATTAAAACATCAATGAAACACAATTTAAAATCAAATGGAATTCACGGAATAATATATAATCCGCTACTAGATCAATGGAAAACTAGTAAGGACAACTCGGTAAACTATATATCTTCTTTCATAAAAAAATAATTTAATTTTCAGTTTTATCGTACCATGGAATGGTGATAGTTTCGATTCCTTCCTCATTTAATTCATCAATTTCGTCAGTAGTTACTCTACCATAAATACTTTTTGTTTCTTTTTTATTGTAGTGAATGCTTCTAGCTTCTTGAGCAAAGTTATCACCAACATATTTACAATTTTTTTTAATAAATTTTTGATATTCAATAATTTTTTTCTTTATATTTTTTTGAAATTTATAATTTATATTACCAACTTTTTTTGAACTAGATATATTCGGTGCCATTATAGATTTGTTCACATTGTTTGAATTACATTCAATACATGTGATTAATTTTTTTTTCATAAGCCTTCCAAATTCTTCTGAACTTGCAAACCAACTATCAAAAGTATAATTACACTTGCATATTAAATTATATTTGATCATACTTATTTAATTAATGATTATTATTTAATAATTCAAGCTTTAGTTTCTATAATCGCTATTGATGTCGATATAATCTCTTGTAAAATCACATGTATAAACAGTAAAATTACTTTTACCTATACTTAGGTCAATATTAATTTCTATATCGTCGTGACTCATATATTCCTTAACAATCTTTTCATTGTAATTATCAATCTGTTGACCTTTTTCTACAACGGTAAATTTTCCAAATTTAATTGCTAGATTATTGATAACAATATTTTCTTCCGATTTTCCAATCGCCATTATGATCCGACCATAATTGGGGTCTTCTCCCGCAACTGCAGTTTTAACCAGGGGAGAGTTTGCAACAGAAAATGCAATTTTTTTTGCTCCTTGTATTGATCTTGCCTTGATTACATTGATTGTAATAAATTTTTTTGCACCTTCGCCGTCTGCAACAATTTGTTTTGACAAATTTAGCATCACATTATGCAAAGCTTTTTCAAATCCTTTTAATTTTGGATCTAGGATATTGTATATTTTTGAATTTTTTATCTTCCCGGTAGCAAACATCATAACTGCATCATTTGTAGATGTATCACCATCGACAGTAATCGCATTAAATGTTGTGTTAACATTTTTCGACAATAATCCTTTTAAAATGGACGATGAAATATTTGCATCAGTAAATATAAATGCCAACATGGTGGCATGGTAATTACACAAGTTAGGTGCTATCATTCCTGATCCTTTGGCTATAGCAGAAATTTTTATTTTTTTACTTCCAATTTCACATTCTTCAAAAGCCAGCTTGGGACGCATATCTGTTGTAAGAATTGATGAGGCTGCTTTAAACCAAACATATTTATTTTGGTTATTTTTTAAATTTTTAATTAAATATGGAATTTGTTCTTTTATTTTTTCCGTTGGAAAAACATCCCCAATAACACCTGTGGAAGCAAAAATTATTTCATTTGGATCTATCACATCTTTTGCTCCCTCTGGTGCTTGGGCCAATTTTAATGTTAAATGTTTTGATAGCGATCTAGACAATTCTTTTAGACCCTGAAAACCTTTTTTTCCAGTAAATGTATTGGCATTTTTTGTATTTACAAATAAAGCTTTTATAGATTTGTTTTTATTTTTCAGGTTCCAATGAATGCTCTCTGAAACAATTATAGATTTTGTGTAAAGTGCTGCATATTTTGCTCCATCCTTGAAATAAAACAAAGACACGTCATCTCTACCATTTTCATACAAATCTGCCGAAACAGCTGATATAGAAAGTCCTTCTATTTGCTTTAGCTCTTGAAAATCACCCATTTTAGATATTTTTGCATTCGGATTTAACAAGTTTTTTAAATTTATGGTCATTTTGTTTAATTTTAATAATAAATAATTATATAAATACAAGTTTTATGAAATATCATCAAATTAAAAAGTTAATCTAAAATGTTAAATCCTTTAAGGTTAATCAGCAGGTTAATTAAATCACCAAATCAGAAAGAGCTTGAAAGGGTTAAACAGATTGTTGTAAAAATCAATAATAGAGAAAATGAAGTCAAAAAATTCTCAGCTGATCAATTCCCTGTTAAAACTTTAGAACTCAAAGAAAGGCTCAAAAAAGAAGAAAGCTTAGATAGCTTGTTGCCGGAAGCATTTGCTTTAGTTAGAGAGGCTGCTTTTAGAACGTTGGGTGAGCGGGCGTTTGATGCTCAATTAATGGGTTCGATCGTTTTACATGAAAATAAAATCGCTGAAATGAAAACGGGAGAAGGCAAAACTTTAGTAGCTACGTTGCCTGCCTATTTAAATTCTTTAGAAGAAAAAGGAGTTCATATTGTAACTGTTAATGATTATTTAGCTCAAAGAGATTCTGAATGGATGGGCAAAATTTACCATTTTTTGGGATTACAGGTAGGATGTATAACAAATGATTTAGACGATTACGAGAGAAAGAAAAATTACGACTGTGATATTACGTATGGAACCAATAGTGAGTTTGGCTTTGATTATTTAAGAGACAACATGAAAGTTTCTGTTTCAGATGTTGTACAAAGAGATCATAATTTTTGTATCGTGGACGAGGTAGACTCGATACTTATAGACGAAGCAAGAACACCTCTCATCATATCTGGTGCTACAAAAGATAAAACAGATAGATATTTAGCGATCGATAAATTTATAAAACAATTAAATAAAACCGATTTTGAAATTGATGAAAAGGATAGAAATATCATGCTAACCGATAAAGGAACGGACAATGTGGAAAAAATATTTTCCAATGCTGGAATTTTAAAGAATAATAATTTTTATGATCCTGAAAATATGGCTTTAGTTCATCATGTTAATCAAGCTCTAAGGGCTAATCATTTATTTGCCAAAGACAAAGATTACATGGTGAAAGATAACAGCATTAAAATAATAGATGAACACACAGGAAGAGTTTTGGAAGGTCGAAGATTCTCTGACGGACTCCATCAAGCTCTGGAGGCGAAGGAAGATGTGGAAATATTATCTGAAAATGAAACTTTGGCTTCAGTAACTTATCAAAATTACTTCCGAATGTATCGTAAGCTTAGTGGAATGACAGGTACCGCGGCTACAGAAGCTGAAGAATTTTTTGACATATATAATTTGCCAATTGTTTCGATTCCTACTCACAAACCAATGATACGGAAAGACTGGAATGATCAAATTTTTAGAACAGAACAGGAAAAAAATCTTGCAATAGTAAACAAAATTATTGAATGCCATAAAAAAGAACAACCAATTTTAGTTGGAACAACCAGCGTTAAAAGGTCAGAAATATATTCATCAATGCTTAAGAAAAAAAACATTAAGCATTCTGTGTTAAACGCAAAATATCATGAAAAAGAAGCACAAATTATTGCCGATGCAGGAAAACTGAACACCGTAACTATTGCAACCTCGATGGCTGGCAGAGGTCAAGATATAAAATTAGGAGGAAAACAAATTAATATAAATGACAATGCTACCCTTGGGGAGAAAAATAAAGTTAAGGAACTCGGCGGACTTTTTGTAATAGGGTCGGAACGTCATGAGTCTCGGAGAATAGATAACCAATTAAGAGGTAGAGCGGGACGACAAGGAGATCAAGGAAATTCGATTTTTTATATAAGCCTTCAAGATGATTTAATGAGAATATTTGGCTCAGAATCAATAGATGCCATGCTTAAAAAATTTGGATTAAAGGAGAATGAATCCATTGATCATCCTTGGATTAATAAAGCTTTGGAAAGAGCTCAACAAAAAGTTGAGGCAAGAAATTATGATATTAGAAAGACTCTTTTAAAATTTGATGATGTTATGAATGACCAAAGAAAGGTAATTTTTTCTCAGAGAAAAGAAATCTTATCGAGTTCATCCGTAAGTACTATGACAACACACTTTATAAATGAATTAATTGATCAAATTATTGAAGATAAAAAAATTATTAATAAAGATCCAAAAAATAAAAGTGTAAATATTAAAATTAAATCTTTGTTAGGACGAAGCATTAGTGAAGAAGAAATAAAAGACTTGATGAACATGAATGATAAAAATTTTAAAAATTATATTGTGGACAAGTTTATTCAACAAAGATTAAAAAGAATAGAATTTATAAATGATGAACAAAATAATGAAATAGAAAGAAGAATTTTTATTCAAACTTTGGATATGAATTGGAAATCTCATCTTCAATATTTAGAGCAACTAAGACAAGTAATTGGATTAAGAGGATATGGTCAAAGAGACCCTCTTATTGAATATAAAAAAGAGGCTTTTAGTTTATTTGAAAAATTACTTGAAAAAATTAAAACTGATACTATTTCCATTTTAAATAATCTTGTTATTGTTGAAAAACCAACCGAAACTCATCAAGAAAAAAGTGAAAATCCAAATGCTAATAAAATAAACATAGCTAATAATCCTGACTGTCTATTATTAGCTAAAAAAAATCAAAAAATATCTAGAAATGAAAGGTGTCCTGTTACGGATAAAAAATTCAAACATTGCTGCGGAGCATTATAAATACAATAATATTAATGAAATTAAAACTACAAATGCAACTGCAATTATTATAGCCATTTTATATTTATTAATTTTTTGTTTTAAATTTGAAAAAATACTTTCTTTCATGGTCATTTTATCTCCACTATCAATATCTTTTACAAAACCTTTCTTCCTTCCAATAGAAAGAAATTTTTGCTTTCGATGATTTAAAATATCCTCTCTACTTAATTCGGATAATTTTTTCAAATTTTTTCTGATAGATTTTCTGATTTCGTCAAGTAATGCATTCCTGTTTCTATGGGCTCCTCCAAACGGCTCCTTAATAATTTCATCTATAATTTCTAGGTCCAGCAAATCCTGGGCTGAAAGCCTCATAGCATCAGCAGCTTCCAACATTTTTTTTGGATCTCTCCACAATATAGATGCGCATCCCTCAGGTGAAATTACAGAATAAATTGCATTTTCAAACATTATTATTTTATTAGAAGAGGCTAATGCAATTGCACCTCCCGATCCTCCTTCTCCGATAATTATTGAAATATTTGGAACCTTTAAAGACATGGAGCATTCTATAGATCTTGCTATGGCTTCAGCCTGACCTCTTTCTTCGGCTCCAATTCCAGGATAAGCTCCCGGAGTATCAATGAACGATATTATTGGAATATTAAATTTATCTGCAAGCTGCATTAATCTAATGCATTTTCGATAACCTTCTGGACGCATCATTCCAAAGTTTCTTTCAATTCTGCTCTCCAAATCAGCCCCTTTTTCTTGTCCTATAACCAAAACGGATTGATCTTCAAATACTCCAAAACCTACCAATACTGATTTGTCATCAGCAAATTGTCTATCGCCAGATAAATTTATAAAATTAGAAAACAAATTATTTATAAAAAATTTTGCCTTAGGCCTTTCTTCGTGCCTTGCAATCAAAGTTTTTTGCCAGCGGCTAAGATTTGAATATACTTCTTTAAGTTTTTGATCTAATTCACCTTGAATTTGATTAATTTTTTCTGTATCAACTTCTGCCAAACCTTCATTACTAAATGGATCTTTTAATTTATCAAGTTGTTCTTCTAAACCCTTGATATCACTCTCAAATTCAAGATAATTTTTCATTTACAAATGTTATTAATTAATTACTATATTTAATTCTATAAGACAATTCATACAACTAATGACTAATAATATAAAGATAGATGGCAAAAATTTGTCTAGACGTAAAAATATGCTAAGCAATCAAAAAACCTAGTTAATCAATGAAATTATAAAAAATTTTAATAAATAAATATGGAATATATTTCTAAAGGTAAATTACTTGTTTCTGCAAAACTATTGGAATTCGTAAATAAAGATCTACTTCCAGGTACAAATATTAATATTGAAAAATTCTGGAAAGGTTTTGATAAAACTGTCCATGAATTAACTCCGAGAAATAGAGAGCTTCTCTCCATCAGGGAAAAAATGCAAAAACAGATTGATGAATGGCATCTTCTCCGAAAAGGCAAAGAAATAGATTTTAATTCCTATGCAGTTTTTTTAAAAAAGATTGGTTATCTTGTTAAGGTAGGTAGCAATTTTTCTATCGAAACCAAAAACGTTGATGATGAAATCTCAGTAATTGCGGGTCCACAGCTTGTTGTTCCGGTCATGAATGCACGTTATGCATTAAATGCAGCTAATGCACGATGGGGTAGTCTTTATAATGCACTTTATGGCACAAATGCAATTCTGAAAATAGAAGAGACAAATCGTGTAGGTGCATATGATCCAGAAAGAGGAAAAAAAGTTATTGAGTATGCTCGTAACTTCTTAGACGAAAATGTACCACTCGAACAAAATAGTTGGAAAAACATTTCAGAAATTCCAAAAATTTATAATGGCAAATTAAATTTAAAACTTAGGAATTCTAGACAATTTGTAGGATATTCCGGAAAATTTCCGAATTTATCGTCACTTTTATTAAAAAATAATAATCTTCATATAGATATAATATTTAATCCGAACGGTTCAAACGGACGTCAAGATAAGGCTGGAATACAAGATATAATTTTAGAGTCTGCCATAACTACAATTATAGATCATGAAGATTCAGTATCTGCCGTAGATGCCGAAGACAAAATAGCAGGTTATAAAAATTGGTTAGGAATTATGAAGGGAGATCTGCAAACTGAAATAAAAAAAAATGGAAAAAAATTTACAAGAAAATTGAACCCCGATCGCATCTATATCAACGCAGAACAAAAAAGGGGGTCTGAATTTTCTAAACTAACCTTGAGTGGACGCGCCTTGTTGCTTAATCGTAATGTTGGTCACTCAATGACAAATCCTTCCATACTCTTAGAAGATAAATCTGAAATTTTTGAAGGAATAATGGACGCTTTCATAACTACTATTGGAGCAATGCATGATTTTAAGAACAAAATGAATTCTAGAACTGGTTCCATTTACATAGTAAAGCCAAAAATGCATGGGCCGAATGAAGTTGATTTTAGTAATACGCTTTTTGATAAAGTTGAAGATGTACTATCCTTAAACCGTCACACTATCAAAATAGGTATTATGGATGAAGAACGGCGTACAACTGTTAATCTGAAAGAATGCATTAGAGCTGCAAAAAATAGAGTCGTGTTCATAAACACAGGATTTTTAGATCGTACTGGTGATGAAATACATACTTCTATGGAGGCGGGACCTATGATTCCTAAAGTGGAAATGAAAAAATCAACTTGGATGTCAGCATATGAAGATTGGAATGTTGATATAGGTCTTGCCTGTGGTTTTTCAAAGATAGCACAGATTGGCAAAGGTATGTGGGCAATGCCAGATAAAATGGAAGATATGATGTCGCAAAAAATAAACCATCCAAAAGCTGGGGCTAATTGTGCTTGGGTTCCTTCTCCAACAGCAGCAACTTTACATGCAATTCATTATCACAAGATTGATGTTTTTGAACAGCAAAAGAAAATCTCATCGAGGTCTTCTGCAAAACTATCCAATATTTTAAAAATTCCAGTTGCTGACCGTCCAAACTGGGAAATGAAAGATATTACAAAAGAATTGGAAAATAATGCACAGGGAATATTAGGTTATGTTGTGAGATGGATCAACCATGGCGAGGGTTGTTCTAAGATACCCGATATAAATAATATCGGACTAATGGAAGATAGGGCCACTTTGAGAATCTCCTCACAGCATATTGCCAATTGGTTACTTCATGGCATCTGTAATTCTGAACAAGTAATGAAAGTAATGCGCAAAATGGCGGAAATCGTTGACAAACAAAATATTGGTGATCCTGCTTATAAGCGACATGGGCGATCTACCTATAAAGCTATGTCCTCTAATTTTGATAAATCAATTGCATTTAAAGCCGCTTGCGATTTAATATTTAAGGGTCGCGAACAGCCTTCAGGATATACCGAACCAATTTTACACTGTAAGCGAATTGAAAAAAAATCTACTGATTACTAACAGGACCCCTATTTTTAAAAGCCGAAAATAAAGTACCATCATCAAGAAATTCTATTTCTCCCCCTATAGGCAATCCTTGTGCAAGTTTTGAGATTTTTACTTTTGTATCTTTTAAAGTGTCCTGAATATAGTGTGCGGTAGTTTGGCCTTCTATTGTGGCACTGGTAGCCAAAATAACTTCATCTATAGTATCCTTCTTTACTCTTTCAACCAAAGAAGGAATAAGTAAATTATCAGTTTTTTTGTTATCAGAAGATGACAATGTTCCACCTAGAATATGATAATATCCTTTATAAATTCCCGAATTTTCAATTACCCACATATCAGCAATATTTTCTACCACACAAATCTGTTTATAATTTTTATCTGAATATGAGCATGTTTGGAAAGTACAGCTAGAATTTGAAGATTTAATATTTCCACAAATGTTACATCGAACGATATTTTTACAAACTTGGACTAATATATTTGCTAAAGGTTTTATTAATTCCTCTCTATTGTTTATGAGTTTTAATACGATTCTTTTAGCCGATTTAGGACCTAAACCAGGCAATTTTGAAATCAGTCTAACAAGCTCTTCGATTTCTGGAATATTTTTTTTCATAAAAGTTTAAAAGGGCCATTTAAAACCTGGAGGCAAAGGAATGCCTCCAGTAATCTTTGACAATTCTTCAGATGCTTTTATTTTTATTTTTTTCTTTGCATCCCCGTGCGCAGCTATAATCAAATCCTCTAATATTTCCTTACTCTCTTTCATTATTTCCGGTGCCATATGCAATTTAATTAATTCCCCATCCCCATTTAAATAAATTTTAATTGATCCTCCTCCAGCAATACCTTCGACCTCAATTTTTTTTATAGACTCTTGAGTTTCTTTCATTTTGTTTTGCATATTTTTTGCTTGTTCCAGCACTTTTGAAAAATCAGTCATTCTTTTTCTTCGTTTTCCTCTACAGTAATTAATTTAGCATCGGAAAATGCTTCTAGCATTTTTTTATAAGCCTTGGTTTTAATTGTTTCATCCAACTGAGTTTGTTTTTTTTCTAATTTAATCTCCTGATGTGTCGGTTGACCTTTTTCTTTTGACAAAGTTATAATCCATCTTTTTCCAGTCCAAACAAACAGTTTTTTAGATAAATTTTTTATAAAGTTTTTATCAATATTTTCATTGAACGAAAATTCCATTTGTCCATTTGAAAATTTTACCAAACTTACATTTTTTTCTAAGTTATATTTTAGCTGCATTTCTTTATGCTTTAGGCACAAACTAATTAGGTTATCAAAATTTGACATCGTTTCAGCGGAGTTTTTATTTTCATTTGGTAATTTAAATGTTTTATCGTTATCTAAAATTTCTTTTTTTTCTTGGATAACGTTCTTAATCTGATCTGTGGACTGGTTTGTTTCTTTAACTATATCTTTCTTAATTTCATTTTTTATATTAGACAATGTTTCGGTTTTTTTTGAACTTGTTTTATCTTGAGATGTTTCTTTACTATTAAGCAGTTCCTCTAATTTTGGAATCTCTTTCAAATGAATTAATCTTATTAAAAACATTTCTATTGAAAGATTTTGATTTGAAACAATATTCAATTCCTCTAATGATTTTATGCCAAATTGCCAAAACATTATCAATGTTTCTATATCAACTTGGCTGGATAGCTGTTCAATTTCTTTAGTTTGATTGTCAGAAAGTGAAAAACTTATTTCGTTTTTACCGAAAATATTAATATTTTTCATAAAGTAGAGAATTTCTAAAAAATCATTTAAAAATATTTTTGGATCAATACCTAAGTCAGATATACTTCTGAATTTTAATAGAGCCTGTTCTTCTTTCCCTTGAAAAATTAATTTCATTAATTCAATCAAATGAGATTTATCAAAATACCCGAATATTTTTTGTGCCGACTCCAAATTTAGCTCCTTTTGTTCGATTTTTTGTGTAATTAAAGCTCTATCTAAAAGTGATAAACCATCTCTAACAGAGCCCTCGGAAATTTTTACAATCAATTTCAATGCGTTTTCTGAAATTTTTCCATTTTCTAAAAGAGATATTTTCCTTAAAAAATCTAAAAGCAAATCTGATTTTACTCTAGTTAAGTCAAATCTTTGGCAACGAGAAATCACAGTAATGGGTATTTTTCTTATTTCTGTCGTTGCAAAAATAAATTTTAAATATGGCGGGGGTTCTTCTAACGTTTTCAATAAACCGTTAAATGCTTGTTTTGACAACATATGAACCTCGTCGATAATAAATATTTTGAACTTTGCTACGCTGGGTCCATACTTGGAAAATTCTATTAAATCTCTTACATCATCAATACCTGTTTTAGACGCAGCATCCATTTCTAAAACATCCATATGGTTTGAATTTGAAATAGCACTGCAATGTTCGCACATTTCATTTTGACACAAATTTTCTATTCCATTATTACAATTTAGTGATTTTGCAACTATTCTAGCCGTCGTTGTTTTGCCAACACCTCTAATGCCTGAAAAAAGGTAAGCGTTAGGCACTTTATCCATTTTTATGGAATTTATAATTGTTTCGGCCATAATATCTTGGCCGATTAAGTCGGAAAAAGTTTTTGGTCTATATTTTAAAGTCAGTACTTTTTTTTTGTTATTGTACATTTTATCAGGAGACTAAACAGCAACCTGGAAAGTTTCTGTTTCGGCTGCTACGTTTCCGTCCTGACCGGGTTGTCCAAAAAATTCCACCTGCTGCTAGCCTCCAATTTATTATATCAGGAATAATTTCTTATCTACAAGATTAAAGTCTTAATAAGTTTCAATTTATTTATTAAATCTAAATTTATCTGCTTCATAAACACCCAAAATATCCAAACTTTCTGTATGAAAACCTAGTTCTTCTAAAGATTTTTGAACTTTAAAATCTTCAATATGGCCTTCTATATCTATAAAAAAATTAACTTGTTCAAATGTATTTTTTGCAGAAAAACTTTCTAATTTGCAAAGGTTTACATTGTTTGTTGCAAATCCACCGAGACATTTGTAGAGAGCCGCAGGTATACTTTTTACTCTAAAAATACAACTTGTAATGTATTTTTTATTTCCTAGCTCTGGATGATGTATTTCTTTTCCCATTACTAAAAAACGAGTAACATTTTTAGAATCATCCTCAACATGTTTTGTGATTATTTGTAGATCGTAAATTTCTGCAGCAAGGGAAGATGCTATTGCTGATTCGGTTTTGTCTTTTTTTTCAGAAACATATTTGGCAGATCCAGCAGTATCAGCAGAAATTATAGGTTTTAAATTATTTTTTTGAATAATATTTTGACACTGACCAATAGCTTGTGAATGACTTCGAACAGTTTTGATATCTTCTAACTTTGTTCCTTTTAAACCTAGTAAATTATGTATTACCGGATGGAAATATTCGGCATAAATTTGCAATTTATATTTTGGAATTAAATAATGAATATCCGCAACTCTTCCAGCTAAAGAATTTTCCATTGGAATAATTATCCTATATTCTGAATTTTCTATCGCTAACCTAAAACATTCTTCAAAAGTTTGGCAGGGTTTAATTTCCGATTTTGGAAAAAATTTAATTGCAGCTAAATGCGAAAATGCACCTAGTTCTCCCTGAAAAGCTAATTTCATAATTTTTTCATCCTTTATATTCCATAGATTTTTTAATTAACAGAAAATCTTCTTCAGTATCAATACCCAAGGGAAAAGATTTTGATAATGCTACCCTAATTTCAATATTATTATCTAGTGCCCTTATTTGCTCAAGTTTTCTTTCAATTTCGTTTTTAGTTCTACTTAATTTCACAAACTTGGATAAAGTATTCTTTGAGAATGCATAAATACCAATGTGATGGTAAATATTTTCTTTATTTGTATTTATTGTTTTCCTAAAAAAATCTTTAGCTTTTATAAAATTGGAATAATCAAGATTTTCTAAAGTTTCAACTTTAACAATGTTTGTATTCTGAAGTTCTTTTGCATTTTGAATTTTGGAAGCTAAAGTTCCAATATCATATTTATTTTTTCGCATTAAATAGTCTAAATTTTTAATATTATTAGGATCTAGATTAGGCATATCTCCTTGTAAATTTATTATAATATTAATCGAATCATCAGAAATTTTTTCTAGCGCTTCATAAACTCTATCTGTACCTGTAGAATGATCCTTGTTAGTAAGAATTGCTTTACCTGACTTTTGTTCGACCAAATCCAATATTTTTTGATCTGGAGTTGCAACAATTACATCACCAATTCTAGATTCCCTTGCCCTTTCCATCACATGAATGATCATTGGTATATTGTTAATTTTCAGCAAAGGTTTGTTTGGTAATCTTTTTGCTTCTAATCTAGATGGAATAATAATTACTGACTTGTTCATATTTTTTTGCTTTATATGATAATATTACGTGCGTCCATCGGACACAAAATTTTTATTGTTAAATAAAGTTATTTTTATTAACTAATGATATACCATCATGAAGATTATTATAAAAAATTATGCATGGATTTGAAATAAATAAAATAATTGCAGCTATTATACTAACGATAGTTATTATTCTTGGCGTAAATAAATTGGCTGACGTTGTATACAATATTAAAGTTCCAGAAGATGCCACTTATAAAATAGCCAAAGTTACCGAAACTAAAGAAATCAGTAAAAATGATAATAAAAAAGCTAAGAGCGGTAACGAAATTAAAATTTTTTTGGACCTAGGAAGCATCGATCATGGAAAGACAGTAGCTAAAAAATGTATTGGATGCCATTCAGTATCAAAAGGTGGAGACAATAAAATTGGTCCTGCTTTATGGGGAGTAATTGGAAGAAAAGTTGGATCCGTTAGTGAATATAAATATTCGAAAGCAATGGGTGGATTTGGTAAGAATTGGGATTTTGAAGCAATGAATAGCTTTTTAATTAAACCAAAGGATTATGTAAAAGGAAATAAAATGGCCTTTGCGGGTATTTCAAAGGAAAAAGATAGAGCTTCCCTTGTTCTTTACCTAAATGAACAAAGTGATTCTCCATTACCGTTGCCTTAATTATTTAAACACCATTCAATAATACTTTTTTGTATATGTATTCTATTTAAAGCTTCTAACCAAACAGCTGATTGTTTGCCATCAATAACTTCGTTGGTTACTTCCTCTCCTCTTCTAGCAGGAAGACAGTGCATAAAAATTGAATCTTTATTTGCTTTTTTCATAATTTTATTATTCACCTGATAAAGTCTGAGCGTTTTTTTCTTTTTCTTTTTATTAATTTTGTCACCCATTGAAATCCATTTATCAGTAATAACACAATCCGAAGAACTCACCGCATCTATGGGGTCTCTGCTAACATAAATATTTCCCTTATTTTTTTTAGCCCATTGCAAAATATTTTTGTTTGGTTCAAATCCTTTAGGACAAGCAATATGTAATTTAAAATCAAACTGGACCGCAGCTTCGATTAATGAATAAACAACATTGTTGCCGTCCCCAAGCCAAGTAATTTTTTTATTTTGTATCGGTCCTCTTAATTCTTCAAAAGTCATTATATCCGACATGATTTGGCATGGATGACTCAAATCGGTTAAACCATTAATAATTGGAATGTTTAAATATCTTGAAAAATCTTCAACTTTTTTGTGAGCATCTGTTCTTAACATTATAATATCTGCATATTGAGATAAAATTATTGCTGTATCATGTAAACTTTCATTGCCGGTTCCATAGTGAATTTCGTCAGGATTTAATGTTAATGACTCTCCCCCCAATTGTTTAACCGCAAGGTCAAAGGAAATTCTAGTTCTTGTTGATGGCTTTTCAAATAACATGATTAGAATTTTGCCATCTAGTGGTGCATCTTCATCTATAGAATTTTTTTTAAGATTAGCTCTATTTTTTTTTCTTAATTTTGCATTGTCAATAATAAATCTTAATTCCTTCTTGGAAATATCTGATATATTTATGAAATTTCTCATAACTAACTCATTTCCTTACAGGTTTCGTTGATTTTGCTAATGGCCTCATCAATTTCTTTTTTTGAAACAATTAATGCTGGAAATAATCTTATCACCTGTTCTTCCGCTTTCACGACCAGCATTTTATATTTCATAAGAGTTTCAATAAATTTTGTGTTATCAACTGCCAATTTTAAACCTTTCAACAATCCTCTACCTCTAACTTCTAGAATAATTTTTGAATATTTTTTTTTAAGACCAATTAGTTCCTGATCAAAATATTTAGATATTTTTTTAACATTATCTAAAAATCCATTTTGCAAAATTATATCTAATACACCATTTCCAACTGCCATAGCTAAAGGATTTCCACCAAATGTTGATCCATGGGTTCCGGGTGTCATCCCAACAGATATCTTTTTTGTAAGTAAACATGCTCCTAATGGAAAACCTCCGCCAATTCCTTTTGCAATCGGCACAATATCAGGAACAATTCCTGATTTTTCAAACGCAAAAAAATCACCCGTTCTTCCAATACCACATTGAACTTCATCTAAAATTAAAAGAAGATTTTTTTTATCACATAGCTCTCTTAAAGCTTTTAAACAATAATTTGGAACTTCTTTTATTCCTCCTTCGCCTAAAATTGTCTCTATCATAATTGCGGCCGTTTCATTAGTTATTACTTTTTTCAATGATTCGAGATCTGCAAAAGAAACTTGATCAAATCCATCTACTTTGGGACCAAAACCTTCTATATGTTTTGGATTATTTGCTGCAAATAGTGCGGCAAGAGTTCTTCCATGAAAGGCTCCTTTAAAGGTAATTATTCTTTTTTTATTAGGTTGGCCAATTGTATGAAAATATTTCCTAGCAATTTTAATACTAGCCTCGATAGCTTCTGATCCAGAATTTTGGAAACACACAAAATCAGCAAAGGTATAATCGGTTAATCTTTTTGCTAACTTTTCCTGTTCTGGAATAACAAACATATTTGATACATGCCAAAGTTTTTTAGATTGTTCTTGAATAATTTTTACCAAATGCTCGTGACAATGTCCTAATGAATTAACGGCAATGCCACTTGCAAAGTCCAAATATTGCTCACCCTTTAGATCATAAAGATAACATCCTTTGCCTTTTGAAAAGGAAATATTTTTCCTTGTGTACGTTCCTAGGAGTGAACTCATATAATTTAAAATTTAATTTTGTATCCTCTTTTGTACAATAGATAGGCAATAAACCAAATAACAAAAGATAGAATGGTTAGATATGTCATTCCATAATTAATTGATCCATCCGCTGTTCCAATAAATCCATACCTAAAACCATCAATCATATAAAAGAAAGGATTTAATTCACTTATGGTGTGAAGAATTGAAGGAAGTCTATCTATAGAATAAAAAGTTCCTGACAAAAAAGAAAGTGGCACTATTAAAAAGTTTGTAACGGTTGCCATGTGATCAAATTTTTCTGCCCAAAGTCCCGCTATAAAACCTGCCGCTCCCAAAATAAAGGAGCTTAAAAATGTAAATATAATAACGTGAATAAAACTTGTAATAGTCATGTCAATAATAAACGAAAAAACAATTATTGAAATTGAGGCTATAATAATGCTTCTAGTACATGCGGCTAGAATAGTGGCGGTCACAACCTCTTGAGCATTTAAAGGTGCAGAAATTGTGTCAAAAATAGTACCCTGTATCTTTCCGATCATTATCGATGAAGATGAATGAGAAAATGCTTGTTGAATAACACTCATTGCAATAAGACCCGGTGCAAGAAAATTAATAAACGTTATTCCTAACACATTTCCTCTTTCGCTACCGATAGCCAAAGAAAGAACAACCAAAAACAATAGGGAAGTAATTAAAGGAGAAAAAAGTGTTTGAATCCAAACATTTAAAAATCTTAGAGTTTCTTTTTTATATAGCGTCCAGACACCAATCCAATTTGCAAATCCAAATCTTTTTACACCTATTTCATATTTTTTTTCTAATTCAACCATCGCTAATTATATTTATTAGTTTTTTTTGAAAAATTGTTAAAAAACTAAAAAAATACATTGAAAATTCCAAATTTTTATGTGTATTTAACCTGATATTGTAGATATATAGTAAACTAACACTACATATAGATATAGGAAAAATGAGTTATGAGTTGGACACCTGAAAAAGTGAGTAAACTAAAAGAGCTTTGGGGCAAGAGTAATACTGCAGCCCAAATAGCATCTATTATTGGCGATGTAACAAGAAATGCAGTGATTGGAAAAGCGCATCGATTAAATCTTGCAGTAAAATCTATTCCAAAAAGTAAAAATAATAATTTAAATCAACTTTCGCAGATTCGGGAAAACATAGCACAACGCGAGGGAAATGCACGCAGAAGTAAATTTAAATCGTTGTTATTAGACAAAAATTTTGAACCGGAAAATCCAAAATCCTTAGAAGAGCTGCATGACAAGATTTGTAGATGGCCCTTCGGACATCCTGATGAACCAAATTTTTATTTTTGTGGAAGAAAGTCATTAAAAAATTTTTCCTATTGCAAATTACACGTTTTATATGCTTTCCAACCGAAAAATAAAAAAGAAGATTTGATTGAAAAAGATGATGAGATTCCTAAATTTATAGGAAAGAAAATTAAGTCAGCTTAATTCTATTTATGTTTTATCTTTAAATTTTTTAAATGTATCGTAATTAAACATTTCTCTTTCATAAAGTTGGAGCTTTTATTTCAAATTTTAAAAAATCATATTTTTCTTTAGTTTATAAATTACAAAAAATTTTAGAAAAAACATGTGGATTAAATTCTTCTAGGCAAAAGTATAAAATATTATATTTATGGAAGTTTTGCTTTAACGATTCATAAAATAATTTAATTTTTCACTGGATTAATTTTTGTCTTGAGCTTATATAAAAGATGGTCATTAGAACGACTAAATGGAGATTAAATTAATTTACACAATTGTAGGATTCAGTCTTGCTGGATGGTCAGTAATTGCAAATGACTCCATTCAAACTTTAGGTACATTTATTGCTTCCAAACAAAAATGGTTTAAGTGGTACACTTTAGCTAGCGCTGCATCAGTAGCGATGATTGTAACAGTATTTTATGGGTGGCTAGCACATGATGGCGATATTTCATACGGAAGATTAGCACAAATTCCTTATCAAGAAATTCAATGGTATCACGCTGTTGCCCCTGGAATGCTATTATTACTTACAAGAATTGGAATCCCTGTTTCAACAACTTTCTTAGTGTTGTCAGCTTTTGCTTCAACGGTTGTCTTAGAAAAAATGCTTCTAAAAAGTGTCGTTGGTTACGGTATGGCTGCAATTATAGCTTACATTTGTTGGATCGGTATTTCCAAATTTATCAATGAAAAATTTGATGAAATTACAGATAAATGGAAAATTTCTTTTTGGCGTAATGCGGTTTGGGTAACTTCAGCTTTTTTATGGGGAACTTGGTTAATGCATGATGTCGCAAATATTGCTGTTTATTTACCAAGACAGCTTGATTTTTCATTATTAGTTATCGTCCTTGTTTATTTTTCAAGTCTCCTTTTTTATATTTTTTACATACACGGTGGTCCGATCCAAAAAGTAGTACTCGACAAAACAGGAACAAGATATGCTCGATCAGCTACCATCATTAACGCAATTTATGCATTAGTGCTTTATTATTTTAAAGAATTAAATGACCTTCCCATGTCAACGACTTGGGTTTTTGTAGGATTACTATGCGGAAGAGAGCTAGCAATTTCCACTATGAATAAAGATTACAAACTTAAATACGTTTTTCCACTTATTGGTAGAGATTTCGTAAAAATGGTTTTTGGTTTAAGCGTATCAGTAGGTATCGTACTGTCAATTCACTATATAATTATTCCTGGGGGTTACGGTTTATAGGCTTTATTTTTTTATTTCAACTTATGCGAACTGTCCGCCCTTTCTAAAACGCCAGATGTACTTTGGTAATATTGATTCAATAGTTTTAGGGCTGACTTTTAAATCCTTAAGTGTGGGATATTTGTTGGTAACAATATTATCATATTTCAACATCTCTACTTGATCGACGGTTAGCAAAGGCTTAGGTAATAATTGTAAAATTTTTGCTGGAAATTTTGCAAATGAAAATGGGATGGAAACAAGAAATCTTTTCTTTTTTATTTGCTTTAATAAAATTTCCATTAATTCTTTAAAAGTAAAAGTTTGAGGTCCTCCTAATTCATAAATATTATTATTAACCTCCTCCTTTTCTAAAACTGCCGCAATAGATTTTGCTACATCGTCAACATAAATAGGTTGAAAACAAGTTAGACCCTTGCCAATTAAGGGAAGAATGGGAAAAAATTCAGCCAATGAAGCAAATTGATTAAAAAATTTATCTTCAGGACCAAATATAATCGATGGTCTTAGAATTGCAAAACGACCAAAATTATTAAGGATATTTTTTTCACCTTTTAGCTTTGATTGCATATATTGGGAACTGGTTGTTTCGTTAATTCCTAAGGCACTAACATGAATAAGTTTTTCAACATTTAGTTCGCTACATAATTTTGATAGTAAGTCAGGAAATTTTGCGTGAATATTTTCAAATTTTTGTTTTTTAGTTTCATACAAAATTCCAACAAGATTGATAACTGCATCAGAATTTTTTATCAAAGCTCTTAACCTTTTCTCGTCAAAAAGATTTACTTTTTCTAGATCTATTTGTCCTGGATTTCCTAGTGGCTTCAAATACCCATGCAAATAAGGCGATCGCGTGGCAGCAATGATTCGATAGTCTTTTTTTGTTAATCGTCTGATTAAATGTCTTCCGATAAATCCGCTTGCTCCAAATATACAGATGACTTTTTCTAGATTTTTTTGCATTTTGTTACTATTAACATTATATATATTTTAAATATGATAAAAATTTATAAGTTTAAAGGTGACATATCTTCAGATGCATTAAAAGAATTAGAAAAACACAGTAATATTAGCTTGGATACCGAAGGATCTGGGCTTCAGATACCCTATCGCGATCGATTATCTCTTGTTCAGTTTTCTTCTGGAAATAATGAAGCTTATATAATACAACCCAACCAAAAATACCAATGTCCTAATATTGTTAAAATTCTAGAAAACGAAAAAATAACAAAAATAGGTCATTATCTTAGATACGATGTTTTAAATCTACAATATTTTCTAAAGTGCCAGGTAAAAAATATTTGGGATTCGAAAGTCTGCTCAAAACTCGTTAGAACCTACAGTCAAAATCATGGATTAAAAGATTTAGTTTTCGAATTTTGCGAAGGTAAGAAGCTTAACAAACAGTATGGATCGAGCGATTGGAACAAGAGTCTAGACGATATGACAGATGCTATGCTCCAATATGCTGCTGGAGATGTAATCTATTTGCATAAAATAAGAGATGCTTTACAAAAAATGTTAGTGAGAGAAAATAGAGTAGAACTGTTTGAGAATTGTATGAAATTTTTACCAAGTCGCATCAAGTTAGATGAAAAATTATTTACCGAAGATATTTTCGCGCACTAAAAAATGAATAAAGATATAAAAATTGCAAAACAAACCATAAATACAGAAATACAGGCGCTCAAAAAATTATCGGCAAGCTTTAATCGTTCTTCTCAATTTTCAAAAGCTGTTAACTTAATATCTAAAATTAAAGGAAAATGTTTAGTTATTGGAGTTGGTAAAAGCTATTTGTGTGGACTCAAAACAGCCTCCACTTTATCAAGTTTAGGTACACCAAGTATAGCCTTTTCGGCAAACGATTTGCAACACGGTGGTCTAGGTGCTATTCAAAAAAATCGCGATATATTATTGGTATTTAGTGTTTCGGGAGAATCTTCAGAATTAAATAGTATTTTACAATATGCCAAAAGAAATGATGTTCCAGTTGTTGGTGTCAGTTGCAAATCTTCTTCGATGCTACTTCGTTATTCTACAATCAAAATTTTACTGCCTAAAGTTGTTGAGGCAGGTTCTTCACTAGCTCCAACATCATCAAGTTTAAACTTTCTTTCCTGGGGAGATTCGCTTGCTATATCTTTAATGAAAAAAAAAAAATGGACGAATAAAAAATTTGTAGAGCACCATACTGGGGGATCTTTAGCCACAGCTTTAATTCAAGTAAGCGAAATAATGACAAAAGGAAAAGAAATTCCACTTATTTCTTCCAACAAGATAATGAGAGCTGCAATAATTGAAATGAACAAAAAAAAACTGGGAATAGTTTGTGTAAAAGATAAAAATTCAATAATGTTGCTAACTGATGGTGATATTCGAAGACATTCGAATAATTTATATAAGAAAAAAATCGTAGAAGTTGCTACCAAAAATCCAACCTGGGTTGCTGATACAGATACCGCACTTTCTGCAATTAATACAATGAACAGAAAAGGCATAACATCTCTTTTAGTGACAAAAAAAAAGGATATCAAAAAAAAAATTAAAAGACTGGCAGGTGTTCTGCATATGCATGTAGCTTTAGCGCTGGGAATTAAATGAGTAGAAATAAAATTATTCAATTTTCTCTTATAATAGCAGGTATAATGCTATTTTTTCTTACTTATTATTCAGGCAATAAAGACAAAATTGCTGAGGTTGATAAAAATATTTCCAGTGGTGACGTTAATAAATTAACAAAAGAAACAAGTAATATTATAGAAAATGTAAATTATATTGGAACTAACAACAAAGGAACTTTTTTTGAATTAAATGCAGCTATAGCAGAGGTAAAATATGACGAGCCAAATATAAGTCAGCTTCAAGATGTTTTTGTTGTTATCAAACTAAGAGATTCGAGAACAATTCATATCAAATCTGATAAAGCTACTTTTGATAAAATATCTAATGATTGTGAATTTTTTGGACATGTCAAAGTTACTGAACGAGATAATGTCATAACTAGTGACAATTTGGATTTATATATGTCAAAAAACTTAATTACCGCTTATAATAATGTCAGATATAACGGTATAAAAGGATTTTTAGTCGCAGATAAAGTGGACATGGATATTTTAAATAACGAAGCCAATATTTTTATGTTTGAAAAAAACGATAAAGTACGAGTAAAATATAAAAATTAGTCATGGCTTCTATAAAAAAATTTAGAGTACTAAAATTTAAATCCAAAAAGCCACCAATTTTAAGTGTTAAAGGAATCTCTAAGTCAATTAATAAAATACCTATACTAAAAAATATTAACCTCAATATCTCCAAAGGAGAACTCTACGGGTTGCTCGGACCAAACGGAGCTGGCAAAAGTGTAACCTTCAATTGCATTCTCGGCGTCATGAAGATCGACCAAGGAGATATATTTGTGGAAGGAACAAAGATCAATACTCTTCCTATCCACGAACGCGCTAAGCGGTTCGGCATATCATATGTGAGCCAAATGGACAGTGTATTTCGCGGCCTCTCGTGTGAAGATAACCTGAGAGCGGTTGCTGAGATATTAATAAAAGATAAAGCAAAGCAAGAAACTATCGTTCAAGAGCTGTTGTCAGAATTTAATTTAAGTCACGTAAGAAAACTAAAGGCCGACGTCTTGAGCGGAGGCCAAAGGAAAAAATGTATTATTGCCCGCGCTTTGATTAACAATCCAAAACTATTATTATTAGACGAGCCTCTCGGCGCTGTCGATCCAATATCAATAGATATGATTAAAAAGATAATTGTTGATCTCCAAGTTAAACGAGGTACCAGCGTTCTGATAACGGACCACAACGCACAAAATGTCTTAAGCATAGTGGATTTTTGTAGCCTGATTGTAGATGGAGAAATTATTTGTAATGGCCGACCACATGAAATAGTTAAAGATCAAAAAGCACGAAAATTTTATTTCGGAGAAAACTGGTAATTTAAAATATATAATTACAGTATTAGACTTAGATGAAATCTTTTTCAGTTGTAGTTAAAAAAAAAATAAATAAATTTGATAAAACTATATTTGTTGAAGGTGACAAAAGTTTAAGTCATCGAGCATTATTAATTTCCAGTCAAGGTTATGGAATTTCGAAACTTAGGGGTTTATTGGAGTCAGAAGATATATTAAATACCATTAATGCTTTGAAGAAACTTGGAGTTAAAATTATCAAATACAAAAATATATATCACGTATATGGTAATGGATTGGGATCTTTCAAAACAAAAAATAACTTAACAATAAATGCAGGAAATTCTGGAACTTTGGCAAGACTACTGATGGGTCTTTTAACAACTTACCCACATAAAATTAAAATTATTGGAGACAAAAGTTTAAGCAAAAGACCTATGGAAAGAATAATTACTCCTTTAGGAAAATTTGGCGCTACCTTTATGCCGAAAAACAAAAAAACTTTACCTTGCTACATGATTGGAAGCGAGATGCCAATAGCAATAAGTCATAAAGAAAAAATAGGTTCCGCGCAGGTTAAAAGTTCAATTATCCTAGCATCTTTAAATACTCCTGGAATTACTAAAATTAAAGAATTAAAAAAATCAAGAGACCATACAGAAAATATGTTAAAATTCATCAGGGCAAAAATTAAAATAAAAAAATTTAAAACTTATAATCTCATTTCTATTGAAGGCCAAAAAGACTTCAAGGCTTTTAATTTGAATATACCAGGAGATATGTCTTCAGCAGCTTTTTTTATTGTTTTAACTCTTTTGACTAAACATTCAATTATAAAAATCAAAAATATAAATCTTAATCCAACAAGAACGGGAATAATAATAATTTTAAAAAAAATGAATGCTAAAATAAAATTAACGAATGTTAAAACTAAGTACGGAGAAAAAGTTGGAGATATAGTTGTAAAAAGTAGCATTTTAAAATCCATCAATTGTCCTGCTTCATTAGTTCCGAGCACCATCGATGAATTTACAGTTTTAATGATTGCCGCAGCTAAAGCTAAAGGAACAACTACCTTTTCTGGCTTAGGTGAATTAAACAAAAAAGAGAGTCCACGTTTAAATCTAATGAATTCGATTTTAAATCAAGTAGGCATAAAAACTAAATTAAAACGTGAAACTATTAAAATTATTGGAAGTCCAAAAATTAATTTAAATAAATCTTACACAATTAATTCACATTTTGATCATCGAGTTTGCATGTCGGTATTTGTAATGTGTCAAATTTTTGGTGGACAAATAAAAATAAAAGATTTTAATTCTGTTGCCACAAGTTTTCCAAGTTTTTTATATTTAATGAAACTATTGGGTGCAAAGTATGAAATTAAAAAATAATGTTAAATTATTAATTGCTGTGGATGGAGGAGCAGGTTCGGGAAAAACAACGGGCAGTAAACTGATTGCAAAAAAATATGGTCTTAAACTTCTAACTTCTGGTCTTTTATATCGTTTTATTGCCTACAAACTTCTTAAAGCCAAAAAAATAAAATCTAAAAAATTATTTTTAAAAAAAATAACAAAAGAAATTACCTTAAAAGATTTAAAAAATAGAAATTTATTTGGCTCCGAAATAACCAAATATACTATGGAAATCGCAAAAATAAAAAGAATTCGGGATCTTTTAAAAAATTACCAATTAAATTTTGCCAAAAATAAACTTTGTATTATAGAGGGCCGCGACATTGGTACCATTATAATTCCAAAAGCAGATTTAAAATTATTTTTTAAATGTTCTTTAAATACCAAGGCAAAAAGAAGATTTGAAGAATATAGAAAAACAAACAAAAAAATTTTGTTTAACGATGTCAAAAAAGCAATAAAATTGCGGGATTCAAATGATTCGAAAAGAAAAATAAGTCCTTTAAAACCTGCGAAGGATGCTGTAATTGTTGACACCTCGAAAGTAAATAAAAAACAAATGCTAACAAAGCTTTCGAAGATTATAGAAAAAAAATTAAAAGAAAAGTATGGAAGAAATTTATAAAAATTTAAACTCTCCAAAAAGCAAAGAATTTGAAAAATTATTAAATACCGAATTTTCGAAGTCACAGATTTCTGAAGGAAAAATAGCTGACGGTATAATTACAAAAATTACAAACAAACTTGTTTATGTAGAATTGCCAGGAGCTAAGTCCGAAGGTACCTTAGATTTTAATGAAATGAAGCTTTTAAAAGAAGAAGGCGAATTAAAAGTAGGTTCAAAAATATCCGTCTTAATCGTAAGACTAGAAGATAAAAAAGGCGATTTAATAATTAGCAGAGAAAAAGCCAAAAAAATGAAAAGTTGGAAACAACTTGAAAAAGCTTTTGAAAATAATAAAGAAGTTCAAGGACAGATTGTTTCTAAAATAAAAGGTGGCTTTGTAGTCGATATTCAATCCTCTTTGTGTTTTTTGCCAGGAAGTCAAGTCGATCTCAAGCCTTTAAAAAATATTAGTCACTTAATGAAAGAACCTCAAAGATTCATGATTGTAAAATGTGATAAAGTTCGAGGCAACATCGTAGTTTCTAGAAGAGCTATTCTAGAAAATATGAAAAACGCCAGCAAAGAAGAAGTGCTAAACAAATTTAAAGAAGGTGATATTGTTGATGGAACAGTTAAAGGAATAACTGATTATGGTGTTTTTTTTGATTTAAACGGAATTGATTGTATGACACATATCAATGAATGTTCATGGAGTAGAATTAGTCACCCAGAAGAATTATTTACAATTGGTCAAAAGCAAAAATTAAAAATTATAAAAATTGATTTTGGAAATAAAAAAATTTCAACTTCAGTAAAGATGTTAACCCCTGATCCGTTTGAAACTAAAATAAATAATTATGAAATTGGAAAAATTTACCCAGCAGAAGTACGTAAAATAACCGATTATGGAGTTTTCTTATCTCTGGAAGATGGATTGGAAGGATTGTGCCATCAATCAGAGTTATCTCACACTAAAAAAAATATTTCAGCAAAAAAACTTTTATCCCTTTCTCAAAAGATCGAAGTTATGATCATTGAAATTGATGTTAAAAAAAGAAGAATATCTTTATCATATAAAAAAACCCAGGATAACCCTTGGGAAGAATTTGAAAAGAAATTTCCAGTTGGTTCTAAAGTTGAGGGAACAATAAAAAATATTACTGAATTTGCTCTCTTTGTTACTATAAAAGATTTCAATTTCGATGCAATGATTCACTACAAAGATATTTCACATGAAGAATTGGAAGAGGACCTTAAAAAATTTAAAAAAAATGACCCAATAACAGCTATGATATTAGAAAGTAATCAAGAAAAAGAAAAAATAAGACTAGGTTTGAAACAACTTTTGCCAAACCCACTAGATTATTTCAAAGACAAAAAGAAGGGAGATATTATAACTGTTATTATCCTTGAAACTTTAGACAATGGGTTAAAAGTTTCACCAGACGGTTGTTCTCTGAAAATATTAATCAAAAAAAATCAAATTGCAATAGATAAGGAAGATCAAAGAACTAGTCGTTTTAATAAGGGCGACAAAGTAGATTGTATGTTGCTAGACCTAGATTTAATAAAAAAAAAAGTATCTTTATCAATTAAAATGCTTGAAGAAGAGCAGACCAGGTTAGCGATTAAAAAATATGGCTCAGTTGACAGCGGTCGTTCTCTTCCTTTTGTAAAACTTTCTGAAACTCTCAAAAAAAAAAATAAAAATTGAGCATAGTAAAAAAAGATATTCTCGATTCACTTTGCCAGTATTATAATCAACTTTTAAGAGGAGATCTTTCTAAGTGCTTAGACTTGGTCCTTGATAACATTATAGATGCTTTGAAAAATGATAACGCTGTTCAATTACGTGGGTTTGGTCAATTTTCGGTCAAATCTAGACAAAAGCGGATTGGACGTAATCCAAAAACCGGAACAAGAGTAGAAATACCTGCAAAAAAGGGTGTGCAATGGAAAATGAGCAAAGAATTGTTTAAAAAATTAAATCAAGATACAACTCACAGTGAATAAAATTATTCTTAGTTTGGATACAGCAGATGCAAATCAGGCTTTGGAAATCACTAAAAAAATAATAGATAAAATTTTTACGGTAAAATTAGGTTTAGAATTTTTTAATGCAAATGGAAAAAATGGAGTTAAAAAATTTAACAACATCGGAATCAACAATCTCATGTTGGACCTTAAATTAAACGATATACCTCAAACTGTGTATAAAGCAATAAAAGCGCTGGAGGATATTAAATTTGGTTATTTAACAATTCACGCTCAAGGCGGTAAAGCAATGATTGAAAAAGCGAAAGAAGCAGCTAGTGAAATTAAATCTCGGCCTAAAATTTTAATGGTAACCATTTTAACTTCTCTAAATGATAATGATTTAAAATATATGGGCAACGATGGTGGTGTTGCACGACAGGTTGAATATTTTGCAAAAATAGCGAAAGAAATGGAAGTTGGCATAGTATGTTCGGGACACGAAGCAAAAACCGCTAGAAAAATTATTGGCTCCGATCTTCAAATTTTTAGTCCAGGAATCCGTATGCCCAACGACAATAGTGACGATCAACAAAGAGTCTGCTCTCCTTTGGAAAGTATAAAAAATGGATCTGATAAAATAATTATAGGAAGAAGTTTGATAAAAGGAAATATTGAAGAAAACATAAATCAAGTAGCAGAATCAATAAAAACATAAATATATGCCAATAGAGTTAAAAATCTGCGGCATAAACTCTAATAATATCATCAAAACAATCGTTCAAAACAGAGGGTGCCAATACTTAGGATTTGTTTTTTATCCTCCTTCCCCAAGAAATTTATCAATCGCAGAATCCAATAAACTTACCTCGATTGTGCCCGATCATATTAAGAAAGTTGCTGTTTTAGTAAAACCAGAAAATGCTTTTGTTGAAAAAATTAAAGATCAATTCGACTATCTTCAGGTATATGAAACTTCTCCATCTAAAAGTAAAACATTAAAACTAATATCTAGCAAAAAAATTATTCAAGCTATCAAAGTAAAAAAAGAAGAAGACATAAATTTATATAAACAATACATAGGTATTGCGGACGAATTTTTATTTGATTCTTCCACTATGGAAAAAAGTTCTATTTTTGATTGGAGTTATTTGAAAAATATTGAAATCAATGAGTGGTTTCTTGCTGGAGGAATAAATATAAACAATCTTGAAAAAGCATTAAAAATTTCAAAAAAAATTGATATTTCTTCAGGTTTGGAAGATAATCCTGGAGTAAAATCTTCAAAAAAAGTTTCAGATTTTTTACTGAAGGTAAAAAAATATCAGAATCAATCAAAAAAAACAAAATTCTGTCACAAATGTAAGTAATATGGTAAAAAACCTAAGAACAAAATTATCATGAACTGGATTACAAAATTTATAAAACCTAAACTAAAAACTCTACTTAATAAAAAGCAACCAAAACGTAATGATTCTGGCCTGTGGACTACATGTGTTTGCCAGCAACTAATTTATAAAGAAGATCTTCATAATAATTTTTTTGTTTGCCCTAAGTGTGAAACACATCAAAAAATTTCGTGTCGAGATCGATTCAAAATTTTCTTAGATAATAGCGAATATGAGATTTTGAAAACTCCTTTGCCTCAAGATGATCCATTAAATTTTGTTGATACTAAAAAATATATTGATCGTTTGACCGCAGCAAGAAAACTTACCAAACAAAATGATGCTATTATGATTGCCACTGGAACATTAAAAGGGCTTAACGTAACTGTTGGAGCTCAAAACTTTTCATTTATTGGAGGCTCGGTTGGCTCGGCGTCTGGAGAAGCTTTTATTTATGGGATTCAAAATGCAATTGATAATCAAACACCATTTATCTTCTTTTGTTGTTCTGGCGGCATTAGAATGATGGAATCCGCAATAGCACTACAACAGATGACAAGAATTGTGGTTGCTGTAAATGAACTTAGAAAAAATAATCTTCCATACATTGTTGTTTTAACTAATCCCAGTTACGGTGGAGTGACAGCTTCGATGGGAATGCTTGGAGATATTCAAATAGCAGAACCTAAATCTCAAATAGGTTTTGCTGGAAAAAGGGTTATAGAACAAACAATTGGTGAAACGCTACCCGAGAATTTTCAAACGGCAGAATATGTTAAAGATCATGGTGGAATTGATTTAGTTGTATCTAGAAAAAATTTAAGAGATACTATTGGAAATCTAATTACCATTTTGCTAAAGAAAAATAAAATTACTTCAACTGAAGCAACTAATGAAAATCAGGAAGATCCTCAAAAAACTCTTGTTGTTGCATCCTAGGTCAATTGATCTTTCTCTACATAGAATTCAACGTTTATTAAAATCCTTAAGCAATCCTGAAAAAAAACTTCAAAACTGTATTCAAGTTATTGGAACAAACGGAAAATTTTCAATCTGTTCGACCCTGAGAGAAATCTATGAGACCGCGGGCTATAAAGTAAATATGCATATAAGCCCTTCTGTTAGAAAATTTAACGAACGATATTATTTCTCTGGTGAACAAATCAATGATAGCAGGTTGTATAAACTTTTAAATGAAGTTGAAAAAGCCAACCAAAGTCAACCTATTACATTTCATGAAATCGTTACTGCCGCTTTTTTCTTGGAAGCAGCGAGAACAAAAGCTCATATAAATATACTAGAAGCGGGTCTTTTTTTTAGGTTAGATGCCTCCAACGTTTTAGATAAAAATATTGCATCGATCATAAGTCCTATTGGCTTGGATCATAAAGATTTTTTAAAAGAAGGAACAGTTGATGAAGTAATTTTTGAAAAATGTTCCAAACTTTTAAATGGTTCCAAAATCATTGTTTCTGAACAAACTTCTTTGGAAATCTTAAATAAAATTAGCAAAACAATTCAATCGAATACATCAAAAAAAATAATTTCTGGAAAAGATTTTAGATACGAAAAGACTTCAAATGGTTTTGATTTCATTGACAATTCAGGTTCATTATCCTTACCAAAGCCTAGTATACTTGGCGACTTTCAATATGGAAATATATCAACGGCTATTGCAACAATTAAAGAATTAGATCAATTTAAAGT
>Ga0208409_1000128_pt1 | contig 34127 bp, 36 predicted proteins | sample ETNtaG_29_FD_185784 | JGI IMG/M metagenome (GOLD analysis project Ga0208409, IMG submission 185784) | Marine microbial and viral communities from oxygen minimum zone, Eastern Pacific Ocean - ETNP201406SV201 (SPAdes) (version 2) | ecosystem: Environmental > Aquatic > Marine > Oceanic ...
TCCGGGATAAATCACCACAGCGGGACCCACTTCACAGGCGTCAAGACAGCCGGACTTGTTCGAGCGAACTTTTCCTTTTAAACCGTGCTCATTGATCAGCTTGACAAATTCGTAACGAATATCACTTCCTCCTCCTGAGGCACAGCACCCTTTGGGACTATCCTGTGGCCGTTCGTTTGTACAGATAAAGATCTGTTTCCTGTATCGCATGGAAGACCTATTGTGTTAAGATATAACGTTTAATCCGGCAGAAGCACCACTTTCCCGAACTGTTTCCCTTCTTCGATGTAGCGGTGAGCTTCAGCAGCCTCTGACATGGGAAAAGTTCGATCGAGAACGGGTTTCAGAACTCCCTTTTCAAGAAAATCCAGCAGTTCAGTAAACGCCGCCGCATCACCCATGGTGGAACCCATAATGGTCTGTTGTTTGTGAAACAGATGCCTGATCTCAATACTTGCTTTGGGTCCGGTGGTTGCTCCGCATGTCACAAGTCGGCCACCGTGTGCCAGTGACCGCATACTTGATGGCCAGGTCACTTCACCCACATGTTCGAAAACAATATCTGCACCCCACCCTTTCGTAAATTCACGAATACGCTCATGAATCTTTTCATTGTAGTGATTTATAGTCAAATCTGCACCAAGATCTTGGGCGTGCTGAAGTTTATCTTCGTTCCCCGCTGTAGCCATGACGGTGCATCCAAAATGCTTGGCGATCTGAATAGCAGCGCTGCCTACACCTGAACCGGCACCGAGAACGAGAACATTCTCCCCTTCCTCAATTTTTGCCCTTCGAACCAACATAGTATAGGCGGTAAGAAAAACCAGCGGAAAAGCTGCAGCTTCTTCAAACGAAACGGCGGCAGGCTTTCGTCCGAGATTTTCGGGCTTGATGGCAACAAAGTGGCACTGGGTACCGTCTCCCGCTTCACCAATAATTCCAAATTTGACACATAAGTTTTCTTTCTCTCGCTTACAGAATTTGCATTTGCCACAATAGACACCGGGTTGGACCATTACTTCATCACCAGTATTCCAGCCGGTGACTTCAGAACCGACTTCGGCAATGACACCTGAGGCGTCACTACCCATAATGAGGGGCAGCTCAATACCTGGAAAACCCTTTCGAACCCAGAGGTCAAGGTGATTGATGGAAGCAGCCTTTACTTCCACCAATATTTTGTCTTTGGGACATGATGGTGACTCCACCTCGTCCCATGTCAGCACTTCCGGACCGCCATGTTCGTGGATCCTAACCGCTTTCACGTAAGACGAGGAAAGAATTTCTGGTCCAGACTGTATTTACCCGGACCCATGATCATGACCGCAAGGAATATTGCACCGTAGATAAAAGCTTTCTCCGCATTCTCACCATCAATAACATGACCGTACGCCGCCACAAACATGGTGACCGACAGTAGGAATGAAGCCGGAATGGTGAAAATGCCCAGCACCAGGAAAAGACCACAGAACGACTCTGCGAATGAGGCCATAAATCCCCAGAAAGTAGGAAAGAAATCAATACCAAAACTTTCCATGGCGCCACCAAGCTTTTCCCACCGACCAGGATCCGCTGTTATTTTTCCATAGCCGTGATTCACAAGAATAAGATAACCGGAAAATACTCTGAGCAATAACAGTCCCACATTGACTCTGTCTTTCACGATCCTTTGTAATATATCCTTCATAATTAATGTTCCTCCTCGATATCGCTGAAATCGGCCTCTCTGATATCCTCGTCACGAATTCCCAGTGAAGACTTTTCTTTCTCCTCTCTCGACTGATGAGATTTTTTCCCAAAGAGAAGCTGATTAAACCTGAAAAGCTTGTATAAGAAATAACCTATGGCAAAAAGTAAAAGGGTCTTGAGCATCAGAAATTAGACGCCGGGTTGAAAAACTTTGTTCCACTCACGGGTTGACGAATATAGCGTATGACCTCTTCAAGATCCTCCTCGTTATGTACGAAATCGATATCATTCGTATTGATGATCAAAAGCGGACTCTCCTGATACCTGAAAAAATATTCGTTATAGATCTGATTCAAAGCATCGATATAGTCCGGAGACATGTTCTTTTCAAAGTCCCTATTCCTTAAGGTAATTCGCTCCATGAGTCGTGGTGTATCAGCCTGAAGATAGATGACGAGATCCGGATTGAGGATATTCTTCTCTAGGATTTTGGCAACAGAATCGTAGAGTGACATCTCCTTATCATCCAGATTGAGTGAGGCAAAGAGACGATCTTTCACAAACATGTAATCGGAAATAACCAGTTTATGGAAGACTTCTGTCTGGCGGAGTTCTTGTTGCTGGCGATAGCGACTCAACAGGAAAAAGAGCTGTGTCTGAAAAGCATACCGCTCGGGATCAAGATAAAAATCTGCCAAAAAGGGATTCTCATCAAATTTTTCCATGACAAGTTTGGCATTCAACCGTTCCTCTAAAAGGTGGGCCAAGCTGGTCTTGCCTACACCAATGACACCCTCTATGGCTACATAGTAAAGATTTTTCACACAGTCTCAAGAGAAAATAGCTGAACACGGGAACAATCATTACATTGGTAAAGAGTGTCTGCTACTGAACTGCCGGTATCAGGGCAGATATAATCAGGCGCAATTTCCGCAAGCGGCTCCAAGACAAACCGCCTGTCTGCATATCTAGGATGAGGCACAATGAGTTTGGTAGCATTAATTATCCAATTACCGTAGAAGATGATATCAATATCCAGCGTGCGGGGTGCATTCTTATCCCGGCTTACAGGTCGGCCGTTGGAAAATTCAATCTCCCGACAGCTAGTTAGCAAAGCCTCAGGTGTCAGTTCGGTTTTAATATGGGCAACACAGTTGAGATAATCAGCCTGAGGATAAGGCGATACTGCTTCTGTCTCATAGAAGGATGAGACCAATTCAACACCTGAATCAGGAAGGAGGTGTAATGCCTCTATTGCACACTGGAGAATTTCAAATCTTGGTGCAATATTGGAGCCGAGACTGAGATATGCGTCGACAGTCAATTGCCCCTTTCCTTTTCAATTTCAACCTCAACGGAGCCGAGAACTCCTTTTACCGGAGCATGGGGTTTACGAACAGTCACTTTAACAGCATCGAGGGGATATGAGGAAAGGATTGAATCCGCAATATGTGAAGCCAGTGCTTCCAAAAGAAAATACTTCGTCCCTGTAAGACAGTTGTGTACAGTCTGGTAAATTTCTGAGTAATCAATGGTATCATCCAGACTATCAGAATTCATGGATTTGAACAAATCCTTCCTTAATTCCAGATCAACCTCGAAGGTTCCGCCACGCTTTTGCTCAGATTCGTCTACGCCATGGTAGCCGTAAAAAAGCATCTTTGTCAATCGGATGATACCCATCAGAAAATTAAATGAATTTAGCCGCACGCTTAAGGTGAGACAAGGTGAAGAAATGACTAAATCGGCAAAAAAAAGCCCCGTTCAAAAGAACGGGGCTTTTTTGATTATAAGTCATTCGGGTGAATTACATCATTCCACCCATACCACCCATACCACCCATATCTCCACCCGGAGGCATCGGCATTGGCGGCTCCTTCTCAGGAATCTCCGCAACCAGCGCCTCAGTGGTCAACATTAGACCAGCAATGGATGCTGCGTTCTGAATGGCTACTCTTGTCACTTTAGTGGGATCGATGATACCAGCTTCGAACATTTTCACATACTTTTCACTGTGTGCATCAAATCCTGAATCACCTTTGCTATCCTTCACCTTTTGCACAACAATGGAGGCTTCATGACCAGCATTGTTTGCAATCTGTCGCAGTGGTTCTTCCAGTGCACGAAGGACAATGTTGGCACCTACCATTTGCTCATCGGAGAGCTTCATCTTGGCAACTTTGTCAAGAGTCCGGATGAGTGCTACACCGCCACCGGGGATAATCCCTTCTTCCACTGCTGCACGAGTGGCGTGGAGGGCATCCTCAACGCGGGCCTTCTTCTCTTTCATTTCAACTTCTGTGGAAGCACCAATATTCAAAACAGCCACACCACCGGATAATTTCGCGAGACGCTCCTGAAGCTTCTCTTTGTCGTAATCCGATGTGGATTTATCAATTTGGACCTTGATCTCATTGATCCGGGCCTTGATCATGTCAGATTCACCCGCACCCGAAACGATAGTGGTATTATCTTTGTCCATCACTATTCGTTTAGCACTTCCAAGATAGGAAAGTGTGGCGTTTTCCAGTTTGTAGCCCTGCTCTTCAGAAATTACCGTACCACCCGTAAGAACAGCGATATCCTGAAGCATGGCCTTACGGCGGTCTCCAAAACCAGGCGCCTTAATGGCAGCAACTTTGAGGGTACCGCGAAGCTTGTTCACAACAAGCGTAGCAATAGCTTCACCTTCCACATCCTCAGCAATGATAAGCATACTCTTACCAGCCTGAGAAGTTTTCTCTAAAATAGGAAGAAGGTCCTTCATGGTGCTGATTTTCTTATCGTGGATCAGAATAGCCGGATCCTCCAGGTCTGCTTCCATGTTCTCTGAATTGGTAATGAAATACGGTGACAGGTAACCACGATCGAACTGCATACCTTCCACCACCTCAAGAGAGGTATCGGTGGATTTCGCTTCTTCAACCGTTATAACACCATCTTTGCCAACCTTTTCCATGGCATCGGCAATAAGGTCACCGATTTCAGGATCATTATTGGCGGAGATGCTGGCCACCTGGGCAATCTCAGTCTTTCCGGGAAGATCCTTGCTCTGGCTCCGAAGGCCTTCAACAACCACCTCAACAGCGGCATCGATACCGCGCTTGACCTCCATTGGATTTGCGCCGGCAGTAACATTCTTCATCCCTTCGCGGATGATCGCCTGTGCAAAAATAGTAGCGGTTGTGGTACCGTCACCGGCCACATCGGACGTTTTGGACGCCACTTCCCGCACCATCTGTGCACCCATGTTCTCAAGATTATTTTCAAGTTCGACTTCCTTTGCCACAGTGACACCATCCTTGGTAGATGTAGGGGCGCCGAACTTCTTTTCGATGACGACATTCCGACCCCTGGGTCCCAACGTCACCTTTACGGCATTAGCGAGCTTATCTACACCGGCTTTCAAGGCGCTACGGGCATCGGCGTCGTATTCAATCTGTTTCGCCATTTTTTATTCTCCTAATTGAATGGTTTTTTCTTAAAGGACAGCGAGAATATCACTCTCGCGCATGATGGAATACTCAGTACCGTCAATAGTTACCTCGGTCCCGGAATACTTACCGTAGAGGACAGTGTCCCCTTTTTTGACGGCCGACTCAATTAATGTGCCAGCGTCACTTACTTTTCCCGGGCCAACGGCGACCACCTTCCCCTGCTGAGGTTTTTCCTGAGCAGTGTCTGGAAGGATAATTCCACCTGCTGAGACTTCTTGGGCCTCGTCAGGCTCGACAACGACTCTATCAGCCAAAGGCTTAATTTTCAGTGCCATCTCTTGTTGTCTCCTTTAACTTAAGTGTTAACAGTTCTCAATCAACTCGACTTTAGCATACAAAGTTATCACTCATTATAAGAGAGTGCCAACAAATTTTTTCAAAAATGCAATACAGTTCGAAGGTTAGACTAATTATCAGGAGGCTGGGACTACTACGTCCCTTCTTCCCAAGCAGACACATATTCTACCTGCTGAGGAGTAGGCTTCTGAAGAGTGATGCCCTGGGCCGCCAATGCCAATCTTGCCACTTCTTCATCAAGGTCTGATGGAACATCATAAATTTCCGGCTTAAGACTGTCACTACTTTTAGCAAGATATTCCACACAGAGAGCCTGGACAGCAAAACTACCGTCCATGATCTCGATGGGATGGCCGTGCCCCGAAGGACGTGCCAGATTCACCAACCGCCCCTCTGAAAGGAGTAAAATACCTTTGCCATTCTTCAATCGGTAACGGACCAGATTTGGCATAATCTCTTTGGATTCCTTGCTCATGGCCTGAAGAGAATCGACGTCGATTTCATTGTTGAAATGACCCGCATTGGCAAGGATCACATTCTCTTTCATTTTTTTGAAGTGATGCTTGGATATAACATGCTTGTTTCCCGTAGCTGTGATAAAAATATCACCCATAGCTGCTGCCTCTTCCATGGACATGACCCAGTTACCGTCATAAAGAGCTTCCAGTCCCCTATGAAAACCGGACTGCTTCTGTTGATTCAGGGAGGCAGCCGTCTCAACCACAATCACCCTTGCACCCATACCCCTAAGCCGCATGGCTACCCCCCGGCCTACCCAACCGTAGCCCACCACCACTACTGTCTTCCCGGCAATGAGCATATTGGTGGCTGAAGCGATGGCATCGATAACGCTCTGGCCGCTACCATACCGGTTATCAAAAAGATATTTTGAGTAGGCATTGTTCACTGCAATGATAGGCACCTTCAGTTCACCGTCTTGGCTCATGGCTTTCAACCGGATCACACCAGTCGTGGTCTCCTCACATCCGCCCATGACATCCTCCAACATGGCTGGGTACTTGGAATGGAGCATAAAAATGAGATCGCCACCGTCATCAACAGTAATTTTTGGCGCCGAGCGGATAACGGACTCTATACAGCTGTAGTACTCCTCCTTACTCTGACCAGACCAGGCAAAAATATCCATCTCTTCAGACAGAGCCGCTGCTACGGCATCATCTGTCGTGAGAGGGTTACATGAACTTGCCGAAATTTCGGCACCTCCAGCCTGAAGTGTTTGAAGCAGAACACCTGTTTTCTGCTCAAGGTGCATGGCGACACCGACAGACAGCCCCGTAAGCGGTTTCTCCTCCTCATACCTCTCCCGAATGCTGGCCAAGATGGGCATATTTTCACCAGCCCAACCGAGAGCCCGCCGGCCCTCTTCAGCCAGTGACTTATCAGTTATTTTACTCATGAACCTGTACTCCCAAAACCACCGTCACCGCGGGACGATTCGCTCAGTTCGCTCACGATTTCGATCTCCAGCGGTGCCCCATCCATGGCGACCACCTGAAACAAACGCTGACCTGCCTCAACAGTGTATGACTCGCTGGTGATATTGTCACAAAAGGCGATGAGCTCTCCTCTATAACCACCGTCAATAAGCCCTATTGAATTTGCCAGCCTCAGCGGGGTTTTAGAAATGCTTGATCTCGGCATCATGAAGTAGGGCCTCCCTTCCATTTCGCACGCCACCTGGAGGTGGATGGGCACAGTCTCCCGGGCACTGATAGTCACTTCGTTTGGTACGAAAAGGTCCAGGCCCGCATCACCAGGATGAAAATGACCATGATTCTCATAGAGAGATTTAACAGCGGCATTAAACGGTTTTATTTTAAGTAACACTTGAATCTCTTAACCTGTCCCAAATAAAATAGATTATAGTCCCGCCAGCCAGGAAACCGACACCCCAGGCCGGTAATATCGAGCCTTGTGACAAATGGAACTGTATTACACCCCACGACACGAACATTGCACACCCAATGTATGCAACGGGAACCAGTGGAAACAAGGGTGTTCTGTACCTCTCCTCACTTCCCTCACCCTGTCCAATTTTCAGCATGGTAGAAATGGAAAGAGCGGAAAAAAGGATCATCACTACCGATGTTGAGTCCACAAGATCGTTGATATTAAGGGAATAAACCATAACCACACACCAGGCTGCCTGGACCATGAGCGCATTAACCGGTGTATCAAACTTTGGGTGGCGCTTCGCCGTAAATCGGAAAAAAACATCGTGATCACCCATGGCTTGAATCACCCTGGCCCCCGCAGTTTGAATAGTAATGGAGAGTGAACTGATAATACTGACAAAGATGAGTATAGATAGGAAAGTGGACCACCCTTCGGCGCCCACCGCTTTCAACGCCATGAGGGGCACCATCTCTTCATTCCGCATGGCCTCCAATCCGATAGCTTTCAGAAAACCTAACTGTACAATGATATAGATGACTGTGGTAATAACTGTCCCGCCGATGAGAGCAAACGGCAGTGTCTTCCTTGGATTGTGGATCTCTCCGGCTATGTAGCCAGCCACATTCCACCCTGTATAAGCGAAAAAGATAGGAATAAGCGCCCGGGAAAAACCGATGAGGGGGCTCCCTTCAACAGCAGTTGCTGATTCAACAGCCGGCACCGATGAAGTGTTTGAAAATAGCATAACCGAAAGTAGTCCCAAACCGCCAATCTTTGCCACCGTAAGAATGGACTGGAAACGGGAGCCAATGGTGATTCTGAGACAGTGAAGTCCGGAAAAAAGAATCACCAGCACAGATGCAAGTGCTGGCACTGAAAGTGGAACACCAGGAAAAAATTCCTTCAAATACTTTCCGCCGAAAATAGACAGGATGGCAATAGAGCCTGTCTCAAAAACCATGAGACTCATCCAGCCATAGAGAAAGGCAGGATAGGTGCCGTACACCTTCTTCAAATAGAGGAAGTCGCCTCCAATATCAGGAAATTCCGTGGAAAGCTCAGCAATAGCCAGAGCTCCCAGAGTAGCCATGATACCTCCTACAATCCACGCCATGATGAGCCAAGCGCCATCTGGGACCGGTGCAGCGGCATATCCTGAAAGAAGAAAAATAGCCGAGCCAATAATGTTACCCGCCACCATGTTGGTGGCATCGAATGTTCTGACAACACGTTTGGGTGAATTTGACATAATCTTTCGGAGTACCTATCCGCGGTAAGCGGCCACCGCCAGGGCGGCCCACCCCGCCAAAAAACATAGGCCGCCGAAAGGTGTCACTACCCCTAAGGAAGTCACACCAGTAAATACCATAAGGTAAATAGAGCCGGAAAAGAGAACAACACCGGTTGCAAACAGCCGGCCGGACCATTCAAGAAGAGGTGATGAAACAGTGTTGGCCAAAACGCCTACTAGAATCAGCGCTAGAGCGTGATATATCTGATAACGGGCAGCAGTCTCAAATGATGACAGCGTATCGGCAGTTACCTTCGATTTGAGTCCGTGGGCGCCAAAAGCACCCAAGGCAACAGCGAGAAAACCGAAAACAGCACCGGTGACGATCCAGGCCGAAGGTTTCACTGGAATAAAGGAAAGTTTGTCAACCCAAGGTAGGGTGAGTCCGGCTTATTCCCCGTTTCGCTGGTAAACAGTCCGAATGGGGAACGGAATCTCGATCCCTTCTTCTTTGAACCGTTTGTGAAGCCGCTTGATGAACTGATGGGTCACTGCCCACTGGCCACCGTAATCATTGGAGCCTATGGAAACCCTGAAGTCGATACTGGACTCACCAAAATTGATAAAAGTGATGCTCGGCTCATAGTTCTTGTCGGCCCCTTCCACATTGGATTTGACCTCATCGGCCACCTTCAGCACTACCCGCTCCACATGATCAAGATCGCTGTCGTAGCTGACGCCGCAAGCGATCCTTGCAACCAGGAGCTTCACAGGCACATCATAGTTGGTCATAATTGCTGTAGAGAGTCTGGAGTTAGGAATCACAACTGTATTGTTTCGGCGATCCTGAATAATGGTGTTCCGCCAGGTAATGTTCTGAACCGTCCCTTTGTGTAAGGTGTCCAGCTCCACCAGATCACCTGGTATCACCTTTCTGGAAAGTAATATATGCAGCCCGGCAAACAGGTCAGACAGCGTATCTTTCAGCGCAAGTGCTATGGCTAGACCTCCCACACCCAGAGCTGTGAGCACCGGCGTAACGGAAATTCCCAGAGTTTGGAAAATGACCAGCAGGCCAACAGTAATAATCAAAATCCGAGTTAGGTTGGAGAACAAGGTGGTGGATGGAAAAGCATCATTGCTTTCAGCAAAGATTTCCAGTAAACCTACCGCCATGCGCGAAAGTGCAAGAGTAATAGACAGCACAAACAGGATCATTATTACTGTCTGGATTGTCCCCATAAGCTCTTCACCAAAGGATAAACGGTTCACCGCCAGGTATACACCGCCAAGTGCAAACCACAGTATGGTAGATGACTCTACAGCATCCAAGACCACATTGTCACCTTTCCAGCTTGTCTTTTCGGCAAGCTTCTTAAGACGATTGTGGATATACTTCTTGAATATCCACCCAACAAAGGCAGCACCAAGAACAAAACCAAGTGCGATCAGGGGATCTTTGTAAGAATGTAGGTCAAAAGGCATGAGTCTTTACCCTGGCGAATTTACAATTGTAGCAAATTCTCTAAGAAGGAATCTTTGGCTCTTTTTTCCGCGACCAGATGGGTTCACCTTTCACACTAACCGTCTCATGTTTAAAACTACCCTTCTTGTTATACACCCGCTCAAAAATGATTCTGTTTCGGACGTAGAACTGTACCACTGCTAGCAGCCCGTTCTGGTGCCACTGAAGTTCAGCACCGTGCTTTTTATCACCGATAAAATCCGCCTCAATTTGCCGATTCCCGTTCTGAAACCGCACTCTGTGAATCGTATGCTTTTCATGAAGCGATTCGCTGATACGCCGTCCATGACGGTCCCATTCCAGTAACCACTCCTTTTTTCCGTCGCGGAAAGCAGTGGCTGAGTTGAGTTCACCGGAATCGTGCCACTTGATGAGAATGTGGGGTATATCATCAATGTATATCTCGTTTGACACTATCATCCCTTTTGGAGTCCATTCGGAAAAAGTGCCATTTTTCTTCCCATTCTCATACTCCACAAGACTCGAAACCACACCACTTGAATACCAAGTCACATGGACACCATTCAGTTCATTATCAGCATATTCACTCAGAGATCGAAGCGTTTCGTCATCATACCAAATTCGCCAGGTCCCTACCCGCTGCCCACCTTTAAAGATCTGTTCAAAAAGAAGAACACCGTTGGGGTACCAAGCTCGGGACTTTCCATCAAGCAAACTGTCTTTATAGACACGAACCGTATCCCGGCTGCCCTGTTCTCCCAACCATTGCCATTTCCCATGAGGAACCCCCTTTTTAAATGGCCTCATCACACTAACTTGTCCGTTCTCGTGGTATGATGTCATCTTCACCATTGTGGAATCTCCTTTGGCCACTTTTGAAAGTACCTCAGTCCGCTGGCCGTCCACTTCTACAGTAGTAAGATTCTTTCCACCAGAACAACCAATAATCAACAGGCTGATATAAATGAAGGAAAGACGAATCATCACAGTTGGAATTTGTTACTTCATAAATTGATTAAGGGCGTCCCCCACTCTCGACATAGCCTCCTCAAATCCGCTGGAATGCCCAAAACCGATCCGTATAAAACCTTCGGCGTTGAAACTGTAGTTCCCCGACGGAACAAGGACAGAATAGTCCTCCGCCAGTTTCAGACAGAAATCATCTGTGTTAACACTGTCAATAAATTTAGGAAAGGTGACGGGACCACCCTTAGGCTCTACCCAGTCAAAGACGCCGTTCCTCTCTCCCATCCACTGTTTAAGAAAGGTATAGTTCGTATCTAAAATCGTCTGATTACGCCCTATGACCTTATCCCTATTCCGGTGAGCTACTGTGGCGATCTTCTGCTCAATAACCGGAGCTGTGACGGTGGTATAAAACCGTATATGAATCAACGCTTCAAGGACCTCCTCAGGCGCCGCGATCCACCCCACCCTGAGGCCACTCAAACCGAACGACTTAGACATGGAGCCAGTAGAGATGGTAGTAGAGTCAATGTCACGAATGGACGGTGTTACCGGCCCTCCATCAACTGTGATTCCCCGGAATACTTCGTCCACCCAGAGTTGAATGCCGTGTTCCAGGGAAAAGTGTACCAAGTGCTGAAGATCGTCTCTCAGCATAATATGTCCAGTGGGATTGTTCGGATTGTTTACAACGATCAGTTTTGTTGTATCATCCACCAATTCCTTCAGTTCGTCAAGATCCGGTTCAAATCTGTTCTCGTGTCTCAAATGCCAGTGACGTATTTCAGCTCCGTTATCTTCTGCCAGCTGGTAAAGCGCCGGATACATAGGGAACATGGCTATCATTGAGTCACCTGGCGAAAGAATAGATTCGATAAGCAGGAATATGGCTTCTGTGCTGGACGATGTTATGTAGACATTTTCCGGAGCTCCCTTTTTATACCACGTGGAGATAGCCCCCCTCAGCTCGTCACTGCCTGGCCCCGGTGTGGCGCCAAGAGACGACCCGGCGAAATCGACGGTTTCACCGGTAATTTGACACAACTCCTCCATGGTCATTCCTGCACAACTGCTTGATCCAAGAAGATGATCCACCTCGAACTCATACCTCTCAAACCACTCTTCAAGTTGAAATACAGAATATTTTGTCACTGTTTACCCCTTAGTTCAACCATAACTGCCGATCCAAACTTCTATATTGAATTGCCTCCGCCAAATGAGACGGCTGAATCTCGGGCTCACTGGCCAGATCGGCAATAGTTCTTGACACTTTAAGTATTCGGTCATAGGCCCGCGCTGATAGACCCAGTTTCTCCATAGCCGAATTGAGGAGAGATTTTCCTTTCAGTCCTATTTTGCAAAACCGTCTGATTTCCTTCGTCTCCATATGAGCGTTGGCATACATCCCATCCACAGCCCGGAACCGCTCAGATTGTTTCTTCCTCGCCTGCTCCACGCGTCCCCTGATACTGTCCGATTTTTCCCCGGACGGTTTCTCCGAAAGATCACTGAATGGTACTGCCGGCACGTCCACGTGGAGATCAATCCTGTCAAACAGCGGTCCCGAGATGCGACCCATATATTTTTGGATCGCCTGGGGCCCGCATGTGCAATCGTTGTTCGGATCCGTGGCGTAACCGCAAGGGCACGGATTGGTGGCAGCCACCAGCTGGAAATTGGCCGGATAGCTCACCGTAAGGGCGGCCCGTGCGATGGTCACTTCGCCGTTTTCCATGGGCTGGCGCATCACTTCCAGAACATTTTTCCTGAACTCAGCCAGCTCATCCAAAAAGAGAATACCGTGGTGCGCGAGACTCACTTCTCCAGGTTTTGGCACTGTCCCACCGCCAATGAGTCCCGCATCACTGATAGTATGATGGGGCGAGCGAAAAGGACGTGTAGCGATTACACCTGAATCAGGTGGTAGAGAACCGGCTACGGAGTGGATCTTGGTCGTTTCCAGCGCTTCATCCAGCGTCAGATGGGGGAGAATGGTGGGCAGTCGTTTTGCAAGCATAGTCTTTCCCGATCCCGGTGGACCGATGAGAATAACGTTATGACCTCCGGCAGCAGCCACCTCCATGGCCCGTTTCACATGCTCCTGTCCTTTCACTTCCTCAAAATCGATGGGGTAGTTGAGGCTATCCCTAAACAGTTCATCAAGATCAACTTTTGTATGTTCAAGGGTATATTCACCGTTCAGTATATCTACCACCTCTTTCAGCGAAGATGCTCCCGCCACTTTCACCCCTTCAGCCACGGCTGCTTCCCGGGCGTTCTCCCGGGGGACGATAATTCCTTTTACGCCGGATTGACTGGCGGATATGGCGATGGGCAGTGCACCTCGAATGGGACGGAGGGAACCGTCTAGCGAAAGTTCTCCCAGCATCCACAGCTTATCCAAATATTGAGTATCCACTTCACCCAGCGCAGCTAGGATTCCGATGGCCATGGGAAGATCGAAGGCGCTACCCTCCTTCCTTATATCCGCCGGGGCGAGATTTACCACTACTTTCTTGCTGGGAAAGCGAAATCCTGAGTTCTTGATGGCGGCTACTACGCGCTCCTTGCTCTCTTTCACTGCCCCTTCTGGCAGTCCTACAGTGAGAAACTGAGGCATAGGTCTTGGCGTCAGATTGGCCTCGAGCTCCATCTCGTACGCATCTATGCCGAGAATGGCACTGCTCAGAACGCGGGCATGCATTTTCACAACCATACGCTCATCTCCTGAAGCTCAAAAGAGATGTTTTTCCGCTTCACCGAGAAGTGATCATTTTTCCACATGGGCCCTCCTCCCTCCTTGGCAATGTTACCTCACAAAAGATCCCACTGCCTTGATTTGTTTCTCTATCTTTCTAAGAGCACGAAAAGAATCCTTTCACCGCAAGATACGGCAAGAGAAGATAGAGAACGGTATCTCTGATCAGATAGAAAAAAAAGAATGCAAATACGACCACCCAACCCCGCTTCCTGATAATTAGTGTGAATCCCCCCTTGCGATAGATATCCCGCCACTCACTGACCAGTTTGGGGATGAAATTACGCAAGGTCAATTCGGTTTCTTTTTCTCTTTACCCAAGAGGCTTTCGTACCTCTCAAGCAGCGTCTGCTCCTTCATCTGGGAACGATCATAGGCATACTCAAGCGCCTCCGGAAAGGGCCGTTCGTGGTATTCGGGCTGTGAGTAAAAATCGTCAACCCATCCCACAAACTTTACAACATCTGTGGTGTCTAGAACATCGAATATGTTATAAGACAACTCAGCCCGATTTTCATAGTACCATTTCGTGAAATCGCCACGACCTTGTTCGTTAATGAGGGATTTATGTGTATCATACACCTGTGTGAGGTAAGCAAATAGATAAATTTCTTTCTCATTCGGCCGAAGTGTTTTCCAGTAAAGCGGAACGGGTGAATAATCTGCCTGAGCCGCGGCCATAGACAGCATGGTGACAGTCATGACAAATGTCCTGAATATTTTCATTCCTCTACCTCCACTGGTTCCTTTTTTAGAGCGGCCGTTCCGTTCTGTTCATTTTCGATCATATTGAGAAGTCTTTCAATAGCTTCATCTTCATCCACGTGGCCGATTTTTTCACCATCCTTGTACAAGAGGCCACCTCCCTTACCAAAAGCGATACCCATATCAGCGTGTGTCGCTTCACCGGGACCGTTCACGGCACAACCCATAAGCGCCAGTGACATTGGCTTTTTGACGCGGGACAGTTTTTCTTCCATATTTCCTGCAATTTTGAACAGGTCCACTTCCAACCGCCCACAGGTGGGACAGGAGATTATGGTAACACCACGACTGGCAAGACCGAGCGATTTTAAAATCTCAAAACCAACCTTCACTTCTTCCACGGGATCATCAGTGAGACTAACTCGGATAGTGTCACCAATCCCCAGCTGGAGGAGGACGCCGAGTCCGATGGCCGATTTGATGCTGCCGCTTTTCACAGGCCCCGCCTCTGTCACCCCCAGGTGGAGGGGATAGTCATATTTTTCAGAAAAAAGTTTATAAGAGTCTATCATGAGCCGGGCATCAGAAGCCTTGAGGGAAACAATAATGTCTTCAAAATCAAACTCACTGCAGATGTTGATGTGTCTCTCGGCGCTCTCTACCATGGCGGCGGGTGTGGGATAACCGTATTTCTCCAAAAGATCACTCTCCAGACTACCAGCATTGACACCGATGCGAATGGGGAGCCCCGCATTTTTCACTTTTGTAAGGACGGCCTCAACCCTGTCCCGCTTTCCGATATTACCCGGATTAATACGAATCTTGTCGGCACCGCTATCAACGGCCAGAAGGGCCATCTGGTAATTGAAATGAATATCGGCCACCAGAGGCACATTCATGCGTTTCTTGTATTCAGGGAGCGCCTTTGCCGAAGCCTCATCTGGAACAGTGACACGGATGATCTGGCACCCTGCCTCCTCCAACCGCTCAATCTCCTTCAGTGTGGCCTGAACGTCGTCCGTCTTCGTGGTCGTCATAGACTGAACAGAGATAGGTGAACCACCACCCACGGGCACATCACCCACCATTACCTGACGGGTCTCTCTTCGCTCTATTGGTTTTGTCGATTCCATTGTAATAGAAAAATTAGGCTTTCTCTTACCCAAAAACCAGTGAATTGGCTACTCTACCCTCGGTTCAAAGGGGCGGTGAAGATATTCTCTCGCCTCGGTCATAGCCGCCGAATAGTTGTCCAGCCTTACGGCTGAACGGTAGTCCTCAACAGCCAAACTTCTGTTACCGCGCAAGTCGTGGATATTGCCTCGAAGAAGATAGCCAAAACCTAACGGCGTATCCAGTTCAGTGTTGAATTCATTTATGGACTGTGTCACCATCTCCATGGCCCGATCGGTGTCCCCCTTATAAAAGGAGAGCAAGGCGTCATGGTACTTCAGAGTTGGCAGCCAACCCTTTTTTGAAAGAGACGGCAACTTTTCCGCCATTTCGTTGGTGAGCCTGAGATTGGCTTCCGCTTCATCCAGTCTGTTGAGCCGGATTAGACTCTCCGTGTAGAGATGCTGGTTGTAAATACTCTTCGGTATACGGTCCACCAGTCGCTGGGAAATAGTCAGCGCTTTCTCAAAATCCTGATCCATCCAGAGATAGACAAAGACAACAATTTGGGACGCCTCGATCCAGGCAAACTGGCCTTTTTCAGCAGTAATGGTCATCTGTTCCATGCCCAACGCTTTATCGGCATCAATCCCTACAAATCCTGCTAAGAATTGAACAAAACCGGACATGTTACCCGAGTAAAAGTTGAGTATGCCTATGGGGAAATAAGCGTCCCAAAGCTCCGGGTTATTGTTGTGAACCGCTCGGATACCGCTATATCCTTTGATCCCCTCCATCACCACACTCATCCACTCCTTTTTCCCAAGATGAACCCGCGCCTTCACCCCTTTCGATGCCGCCGCATAGAGCCGGTATTCCGGCTCATCAGGATACTGTTCTATATAATCATCATAGACAGGAATGATCTTTTCGAGAGATGCAAAGAGTGTGTCGTAACTTTCTTCGATGCCGTTGTAGGCCTGGGCTCTAAGCCATTTCGACACGGCCCATGTAAAATGGACGGTAGGATGCTCAGGATGAAGCTCTCTTACTTCAGATAGTATCGATACTGACTTGTTGAATTCGTAATTGTAGAAAGAATAGATCCCTTCCCACAAACGGTCATCTCCCGGTCGATCGGCGGCTATGGAAACAGAAATAAGTGCAAAGATGAAAATCTTTTTCATATGTAACCGTAAAGAGAAATTCTGGAAAATTTAAGAAAAGTGTAGCTAGTCAGAAGACCGGTTCGCCAACAAAAGCCACCCTTTTGCAGCATTGTCGTCAGAACGGATTGAGAGGCTTTTTTCCCACGCCGCCACAGCCATCTGTTTTTCACCCATATACCAGAAGGTGGCACCAAGACCGTTATAAGCATCCACATCTGACGGCACTATTTCCATGGCGTCCTGATAGGCCCTCAATGAGAGGCGGAACATACCGTTTTCACGATAGAATTCCCCGGCGGTCTTAAGTGCGTTCACAAGCCATGCCGAACTGTTGGGATTTACAGAGAGTGCATTAGCGAAAGCACGACGGCTCATATCTGTGAAGCCTGTCCTGTCATACTCAAGACTCATGATGTAATAAACCTCCGGCAGAAGCATGCGCACTTCCAGATGGTTGGGGGCGTAGCCTAGCATCTCTTCCCAAGCAGAAGCAGCTTTGCCCCATTCAAATGCACGGTAGTAGCTAAGGCCGTGTTTATTTCTTAGCGAAACGTTCATGGGATCCCTCGGTAGTACGCTTTCATAAGTGATGGCTGCGTAAAGGTAGTTTCCCTGACCAAAGTAAAGGTCTCCCAGTGCAATTCCACCTCTTGGGTCCGATTGATCAATGGTCATGCTCTGCTTGTAGGTTTTCTTGGCCGACTCCAAATCACCTGTGGCTTCCTGCGCCTGGCCTTTCATGAAAACGAGGGATGCACTTTGCGAGAAACGGCTTGAATGTTCACTGGCTAGCCTAAGCACTTCATCATAGTCCCCTTTGTCCAGACTTGTGCGGACATCCTTCAGAAGTTGTGCCTGTCCGTTGGGTTGTTTCTTAGACACTTCCTGAATGAGGTTCGAAGCCATGGACTTGGTTGAAGATTTACCGCCATAACGGGAGAGTTCCTCCATGGTAAGTTGGTGATTCGGATCCAGTTGAAGTGCTTCACGAAAAGCAAACTGAGCGTTATTGGTTTGTCCCATGCGAGTATAGAGTGAACCAAGGAAAAAATGATGATCTGCCACATTTGGTTCCATAGCAATCAGCCTGAGATAGATATCTTTTGCTTCATTGAAGCGGCCTTCAGTTTCATGCTGGAGGGCCAGGTCCCGTTGAGCCCTTCTGTCTTCAGGTCTGTTGGCTGCTACTGTCTTAATTGTTTCGAGACGCTGGCGGTGGACCTCATCAGCAGAACGGGTATCCAGAGGCTTCAGCGCCATTCTTGCACTTCTCATCTTCCGGGTGGATGTGTCCATATCATTCGTCAACTTATATATACTGTCAGAAAGCTTGTACGGGCTCTTTGGCTTGACGACAGGTGCCGACGCAACCGATTTTTTCGGTTTGGACGTCGCTTTCTTCTTGGCGGACGCCACCATGGGGGTCAATTTCTTTATATAGTTCTGAGTCGTTTTGGTAGGAACAAGTTTGTGTGCTTTCTTAAAATCGCTGAGAGCACCAGCGTAATTCTTCTGTTTTATCCGCTGCTTCCCTCTGTCAATATATTTTTTGGCCTGAGCTCTCTTTGACGACTGATTCGAAGATCCGGATTTTTTGCTGCTCGATTTCTTTGGGGAACTCTTCTTCTTTTTCGTCTGTTTCTTCTGTACGGCAGCGGTGGGGACAGCATATACGAACCCAGGAAGGCTGCTCATAATAAATGACAGCGCCAAAAGATAAACAGTACCTCGGACAGTTTTACTCAATGCGAAGACCTCTATTGCAAATATACAATGTTCGCTCAATATTTGGCTTAATGTTTTTATATTCAGTCAAAGAGGCCACAATGCGTTTCAAATGCGGGAGATTCATACCTTGTCTTATGCTATTTTCCTCCGTTCTTCTTCACGGAGAAATCAAAGTTGAAGGTATCACTATTGAGGAGAAAACTAATGGTACACTTATTTCCATACATCTCAATAATCATCTTCCCGAGGATCAAATCTCAGGATGGTTCAAGGAGACGGGATGGTTCTATGTAACACTACACGGCGTGACGGTGGACACAAACCGGACCTGGCCTTTAATCCGGACCGGTGCCGTTACCGGTTTTGAGGTACACCAAGTAGCTGAATCTGCACAACTCAATTTTCATCTAAAACAACAGGTGGGAGATTTTGAAATTATTTCTGACTCGGAAGGAAAAGTGAGTCTCACCCTTCGTTTGCCCCTGACCGAATCGGTGACGGCCATTGAGAAGGCTGGTAAACGACCGGCAGGTCAGGAAGTGACTGTTGGGCCACCGAAGGAACTGACATGGCGTGCGGCAGTACCCTACTCTCTCATGTTCCTGGGAACAGGATTAGCGGCAAAAGGATCACTCCGCTCCGAAAAACAGGTGACTACAGCGGGTGTGCTTATGATTATTGCGGGATGGCTGCTCTATTCACAGACGGAAAAAGACCAATGACTGACCATTTGGACTACTTTGCCCTTTTCTATGTGGCGGGTATTATTGTGTTTGGTATCCTCATGCGCCTCCGGTATCGGCAAAAAAAAGACAAAAACATCGAGGATTCAGATAAAAAGCACCGGGTCTATGAAGCTATGGCTCGGAGAATCCAGGAAGATGCCATGAGCCACCGGAGAGAGCGCGGTATGGAGGATGATTCGTGAGAAAAGTTCTTTTCATCCTTTTGCTATCCTCCTCCTTCGCATACTCTGCTGGAGACAGTACGTTTAAGCAATTGACTCCAGAAGAATTGGTCTCGGCGGTACGGAAGATGACCTGGCGCACTCATTCCACTTCGGCGAAAGAGCGCCACAACTTTATCAAGTGCGGCGTACCCGTCCTGAAACAGCTGGCCGAGTCGGCCCCTTCCCTGGATGCCGAGACCAGAGAACAGTTGAACGAATTGGGGATTGATACCGAGCGGCCAATGGCTGGTTTCGGGCGGCCGGAAGGATTGGAGTGGCACTACGATACAGGCATCTTCAGAATTCATTACACCTTGAAGGGAAACCATGCGGTAGATTCAACAGACTCGGACAGTGACGGAATCCCCGATATGGTTGAGCTCATGGCTGCTACAGCTGAAGAAACTTACGCCGTTGAAATTGGGGAACACGGTTATACACGTCCACCTTCTGACAGATGGTACTCCGATAATGGCGGCACCGATGCCTACGATATCTACATACTGGATCTCGGAGATCTTCTGTACGGATTTACTCAATTTGAATACCTGGCCAACTTATCTGGCAACAACGAATTTTCCGAAGCTAAGGAAGAATACGCCGCTACCAGTTATATTGTCATGAACAGTAATTACAGTTCTTTCCTTTGCGAAGAGGCTGCCTGTGTACAGGTCACCTTTGCCCATGAATTCTTCCATGCCATCCAGTTCGGCTATGACGCCTGGGATAGAATCTGGTTCCTAGAATCCACTGCTGTCTGGATGGAGGATGAGGTATACAACGATATCAATGACAATTACTACTTTTTAGAGTTGTGGATGAAACAGCCTCACGTAGCCCTTGATTACTCCCGGGCACCTCACTGGTACGGAAGCTGGATTTTCTTCCGTTACTTGTCCGAACACTTTGGCGGTCCCGCCACCATACGAAAAATGTTTGAGCAAAGTGTTGAAAATGTTACCAAAGATGAGTCCGATAACACTATCTATAATATTGACCAGGTATTGCGTCGCCGTGGTTCTTCATTTAGAGAAGCTCTGAATCAGATGGCAGTAGCAAATCATCTTCTAACGTCAGACAGTGATGCGGGCGACTACCGCTACGAGGAAGGCGCCGATTATAGGGAATACGGCATTGAACCGAGGCTGGATCGTACCGTAACCTTGAATGGTTCAGGCGCCATTGTAGAATATACCGGCAATGAACTAATGCACAACGCCACGCACTACATCGGCTTCACACTACCGGAAGGTGCCATTGAAATGAATTTCGAAAGTTTCAGTGACTCACTGCGCTATAATATCAACGGTATACCCGAAAGCGGCATCAGCTTCAGCGTTTACCGGGCCCGGGGGCGAACCATCATCCCCATCCCAACAGGAACAGACATGTTCACCGTAGCCGTTGTGACAGATACAGTTAAGAATGTGAAATACCACTATAGGCTGACGGTAAACACCGATGTGATCATCCCCACAGCTATCACACTTTCACCAAACTTCCCCAACCCCTTCAACGTCACCACCACCATCCGATTCTTTCTTCCCACCTGGGAAGAGGTAGCATTGTCAGTTGTGGATTTGAAAGGGCGGGAAGTGAAAAGCGTGAAACTGGGAGAAGTACAAGCCGGTTACAACGAAGTGACGCTGGAGGCGAGAGATCTCCCAAGCGGACCTTACCTTATAAAGCTGGACGGTGAAACGGAAACAGTAGCGCGTAAAGTGATGCTGATAAAATAGACTGGCGGCCTATGCGGGTAGTTCTCCCGCTGAAGCCATTGCCATTAGATTATCATAACCACCAATGACCTCGTCATCGATGACAATCTGCGGAACACTCATTCCGCCGGTCATCTTCTGAAGCTCTTCCCTGCTCATCCCCTTCTCTTCGATGTTGATCTCTTCGTAAGACATTCCCTGCTCATCAAAGTACCGTTTCGCCATTACGCAATAGGAACACCAGTTGGTTGTATATATTTTGATAAGGCTCATTTATGACCTCTTTTCATTAACCTGAATCTACAATATTTATGCTGAGATCTCTGTTTGGTTCCTGACAGTTCTTTCTACATTCTCAGCATAAAGCTGTCCACAGGCAGCATTGATATCTTTTCCCTGGCTCCATCGAACTGTTACCATGCTTCGTCCCCCGGTAACATTCGAAATGAATTTTTCCAATTGGTGAACCGTAGGTCTTTTGAACGGCTCTCCGACAACAGGGTTATACGGAATCACATTAAGTTTGCAGTTTAATTTTTTCATGAAGGACGCAAGCCGGCGGGCGTCCGCGGGAGAGTCATTTGTGCCGCTCATAAGAACATATTCCAGCGTCACCCGTTTACGTGATCTGTCCGTATACTCCTTCAATGCTTCCAGACAATCCCTAATACTGTACTTCTTAGTGATGGGCATGAGGCTGGCACGCTGAGTTTCATCCGTTGCGTTCAGGCTGAGGGCAAGCGTAAAAGGGTGCTTCTCTTTTGTGAATTGTCTGATCCTTTTTGCTATTCCCACCGTTGAGATTGTGATCTTCCGGGTGCTGATATTCATTCCATCATCATCATTTATTATATAAGCAGATTTAAGAACCTTCTGGTAGTTCAACATCGGCTCCCCCATCCCCATAAACACGATATTGGTAATCCGTTCGCCAGTCTCCCGCCGCACCGCCAACAGCTGCCCAACAATTTCACCAGCCGTCAAATTTCGAAGCAGTCCCATCTTTGCTGTAGCGCAGAACTTGCATTCCAGAGGACACCCCACCTGAGAAGAGAGACAGACAGTCTTTCTTTTCCCTTCTGGAATAAAAACTGTTTCAATCTTCAGTCCGTCCCTGAGTTTGAACAGAAATTTCCGTGATGATGTTTCGGCTGAAGGAACCATATCCACAATTTCAGGAATATCCATTTCCGCTGATAACCGGAGTTGTGATCTGAACTCCTTGGGCAGGTTTGTCATTTCGTCAAGATCCACAACCGCGTGCTCATGAATCCACGAAAACAGCTGGTCGCCCCGGAACTTCCGCTCGCCCAACTTAGACACAAATAGCCGCAGTTCATCTCGCGTCATCCCTATCAGCTCAACTTGCGAGGTCATCTTACTTTTGCCTATTTGAGAGGATTGAGAATTAGCTCCCGTTCACCGCGGAAAAAGTCGTAGGCAACCCAGCCAATGGTAGTGAGCGGAATGATGGTGGTTCCAGTTTTATAAGCGGCTGACCCCGTCCTGAACAGCTTGTTAAAGTTGAAAAACTCTTTAATAGCTTTATACTTGAGAAGAAACAAAACAGTGGTAAAGCTGGCTCCGGCGAGAGCTCCTTTCTTGACGGCGTATTCCGAAACAGTATGATCAAACCGAACCCTGTGGATATCCGTCAGCAGTATTTCATGCCTTTTCGGCTCCTCCTCCGTTTGATAGACAAGTTTCGGTTCAAACATGAACAGCTCCCGCCCAAGACGCCGATATGGTATCGACTCTCCCATGACAGTTGTGATGACGCCACCACGGCCAAGACCTTTTTTAAAAAACTTCCTGATCTTCGGAGAGAGATAAAACAACTTTCCTTTCGAATTGTGAACGTAAAGAACAGAGTCAAGGGTTACGGATGTTTGAAGCCCACCTGAAGCGGGAATGATCTTCAGGGAGTCATGAGTCATCTCAGCCACATAGCCCGTAATAACATCGCCACCTCGGAGAATCACCTTGTGACGTACGGTCCCGGTAGCCACTGTGGAGATAAAAACCATGGCCAAAAGAGAGAACTTCATTTGTTGTTGGTGCCTCACGCTCTAAATTAAACCAGTTATGACCTTTTCGTGACCAACATTTGTTCAATACTCATAACCGTGAAAACAGTCCCTAACCGCATCATGAAAATAGAAAACAGGGTTTCTTTACTACCTTGCTAAAATGAAAGTATTACTTGAGAAAAATCGTAGTTTTGCTATTATTACTCTAGTTATGGTGATCTTTTTTTCGCCCCTTCCCGCACAATACAAGGTGGGATATCGTATCGGACTGGGTATTGGTTTTACGAAACCGGATAAATTCAATGATTCCCTGGCTGAGCAGGAAATGTCAAAGATCGGCTCTGCCTGGTTTCCTCTGAACTACGACCTTTCCGTAAACATATACCCATCCCTTCGTGTGGGGTATAAAAAACTTTCCACCCGCCTCATAACCTACAACCGGTCTTCAGGAGATTACATCCTCCCCATTGTTTACCGGGGAATCATGGCGGAATCTTATTTCACTTTCTGGAAAAGATTCGAGGCGAACTTCGGCTTTTCACCCATGTACGGAAAGGCCGTTTTTATGAACAAAAAACTGACCGCTAGCGATGAGACTTTGGGCGTAGAGAGTTCCACCACAGCCGAAATTACAAATTCAGCATTTGGATTCTACAGCTGGGTCGGAATGCGGATGTACCTGCTCTCTTTTGTATCGGTAGAAGGAAGTGTTGGTTACATGTATTCAAAGTTCGGGGACAAATGGAAGGCCAAGAAAGGAAGCTCCAATTTCTCCGGCGGCATTAACATGACCAAGCCGTTTCTCAGGGTTGCGGCCGTTGTTGGGTGGTAATCCTTGAAAGCTTTTTTATTTGTGGCCCTACTGTGGGCCGGGCTTCCCGCTCAGGAAGCAGTGGCTGAAACCGAAGAGACTGTACCTGAAGAGGGAACATTCCTCGTAAGCTGTCAGCACCCTGTCATGGAGAAAGCCCGCCAGGAAGGATTGACAGCCCTGAAGTTGAAAGAGGTACCTCTCTTCCTTACCATGAGTGTGCGATGCAAGCTACAGGCAAGACAGGAAGGTGTGGATGCTCCCATGGGCCAGCTGTTTAAGGACAAACAGTCGACACGCCATGAAGAGGCAAAGAATTTTTCAGGATTGGGATCGTGTTGCGCTACCGTAACAGGAATCATCCTGCTCTACGCCTACCTGGGGCTTATTTTCGATACCTGGAAATAGGCTGCCATTAATATCAGCAGATGCATTATTACCACATAGGACCTTCACCTGTTCCTGTCTGTCTAGATAATTAAAAAGTCACGCTGGGCGGGACTAATTATCATCTAACGGGTTATGGAATGTATCCGGACAATCTCAGGAAAAAATAGAAGTGATTTGTGAAAGACAAACATCATTGAATCAAATATGAAGAACCTGACCTTTTTTCAAATCCTACTTTTTATTGTTCCTGTTGTTTTTTTATCAGGTCAATCGAATAAATCCATAAAAGCCGTCAAATTCAGACAGCCTCCTGTCATTGATGGTAACGTTGAAGAAGATGTTTGGCAACAGGCAGAGGCGGTAGAAGGTTTTATCCAGTTTGAGCCCGAAAACGGTCAACCATCATTACTTCGCACCATCGCACGTGTAGGATATGGAGATGAAGCGCTTTACGTTGCCTTTACCTGCTATGATCCAGAGTTAGAAGGGATTGCTGCAGCCGTCATCAAGCGCGACGGTGATTTGAAGGATGACGATGCTGTTTTCATCATGCTTGACACTTTTAATGACAATAGCACAAGCAGTTATTTCATCACCAATAGCCTTGGTACACAAGCTGATGGAAAGATAGCAGATAATGGTCGTTCACATGATGAAAAGTGGGATGCTACCTGGTTTTCTGCAGCTGCACGTATTCCTGACGGATGGACAGCCGAGTTTGCTATCCCCTTGCGCATCCTCAAGTATCACAGTGGAGATAATCAAACCTGGGGCTTAAATCTCGGCCGCTATTATCCGCGACGGTTGGAAGTCAGTTTATGGTCTGGACCTGTTGAGCATGAACGACGAGTTTCTCAATTTGGGGATCTAAACGGCCTGGATCTTCAGGCCCAAGTGAAGCGATATGAGATCATTCCCTACGCTCTTTCCCAGGTAGAACAGGGAAATGCCACCGAAGGGAAGGCCGGTTTAGACGTACGATATCGCCTTAGTAACAATCTCAGTGCTGATCTGACAGTCAATCCCGATTTTGCCACGATTGAAGCGGATGTGGAAAAGATTAACCTGACCCGTTTTGAACTTTCTATATCTGAGAAACGCCCCTTTTTCCTTGAAGGTGCAGAGATGTTCCGCCAGAGAATCCGGCAGTTCTATTCGCGCCGGATCGGGGATATTCCGTGGGGATCAAAACTCACTGGCAAGATCCAATCCTGGGACCTGTCAGTCCTCAACACGCAGTCACAATCGATCAATAGTAACTTAGAAGGTCATGGTGCTAATTACACTGTCTTGCGTGGAAAGAAAGGGTTGTTTGGTTCATCCAATATTGGATTTCTAGCTGCCAACAGGGCTCACGATTCAAGTAACCAGGGATCCCTGGGTCTTGATGCAACGCTTTTCTTCAGTGAAACTCTGGGCGCAACCGCCCAGTTTACCCGGGCCCACGGCCCAAATCACGATGGTAGCACAGCGTGGTTTATCCGTCCAGCTTTTGATAACTCCACCTCACATTTCCATGTTAGATATTCCCACTGGGGTGAAAATCTGATGGAAAACATGAACGCCGTCGGTTTTGTACGTGACGACAATCGAAAAGAGTTTGATAGCAACTTATCCCACAAGTTCTGGATGAAAGGAGAAGCGATAGATAAAATTTCAACTATGATGAATTACAATCACTATTGGAGCCAGGACGGGATTCTGAGAAGCTGGAATTTGAGCACAAGGTTGAATGTGGAACTTTCCAATATGTGGGATATTGGATTATCCCAGAAAGAAGAATTCAAGCGATATGAAAAAGATTTTCGCAATCGAGAAACTCAGCTGGCACTCGGGTACGATAACCGTGCTGGCCGATCCACGGATATCTCCTACAGCTTTGGACGCAACTATGATCGTGATATGCGTTTAATCCGGTCTGGCGTAGGGTATAAAATATCAGACTTTTGGAATATGGGTTATAACCTTACCAAGCTCTGGCTCAAGCCTGATCCAGGAGATGAAAACACCTGGATTCATGTGCTGCGGTCTAACTACTATGTCACTAAAGATTTCTATCTAAAATTGTTTTTCCAGAGCAGTTCGGCTATTGATAAACAAAATGTACAGATTGTCTGGGTCTGGCGCTTTTTACCTCCATTTGGTTCCGTGCAAGTAGCGTATCAACGAGGCACATCCCGTTTCGGCACTTCCTCTGATCAGGGACACACTCTGTTTACAAAATTTTCCTGGGTGTTTTAATAACAGGCGTGCGTGATGTTTTTCAGGCTTTTAAATCAAGAATATCAGGAATACGAGTGGAAAAGTGAATCCAATAAGGGCCAGCCACCAACCCCGCTTCTTAAAACTGTTTTTCCCGGAAGCAACGCACGTGCCTGACAGCGCAAGACAGATCATGGCCACACCAAAAATATCGGAATACCATATCCACCATTCATTTGTTGTTTGGTGTAAATCGGCCATTTCTGCCAGCAATATCCGCTTTTTGAGGTACTCTTTCTCTCCCCGCCCCGAGTTGATGTCAATATTGGCTTGGGCATCTTTGTAATAAATCCTTAATTCATTATCTCTCGTACGAAAAGTACGGTACTCATTTTCGATGCCAACCATAGGAAGAAGGGTTCGAACGTAATCATCATCAATATCGGCAGCCTCTTTATCAAAGGTGATTTGCAAAGGCTCTGATTGATAGATATAGCTCCTGGAATTGAAAGTGGTGCGGTGGTTCAAGGCGATGCCTGATATTGCAAATGATAATATCATTCCCAAAAAATAATAGGCTATATCTCTATGCCATTTTCTGAACCAATCTCTATTTATTGCCTTCATTATATTTTTCCCTGATTATTAATGGATATGAAAGTAAGGATTCCCTACTGGTTAAAACAATTTTGCAAATATGGGGTTACGGGCCGCTTTGATGTTTTTCTATTCAATTAGACTGTTTGACAATTCTAAATCCAAAATGATTATTGCCTCTATTTTCAAAATCAGAAGCTCTGGCATAGGTCAGTAGTGTTTTGGAATGATAATTCCAGGAACCGCCACGCCTAATCCTTTTTTTATCTGTACCTGTTAAAGTGTTAACAGGGTCTACTGCGCCGTCCGAATAAAATGATTTACTGTAATAATCCTGACACCATTCCCAAACATTCCCACCCATATCATACAGCCCGTAAGGATTTGCCGGGTATGAACCTACAGCCACCGAGTGACCATCTGGATTGTAAACACCTGGAGCATCTCCATTATAATTGGCTTTTGTCAAATCCAACGTTCCGTCATCCGTAGGATATTCTAATTGTTGGCCACCTCTAGCTACATATTCCCATTGTGCTTCTGTAGGTAAATGAACACCATAATATTGAGTAAAAGCATAGGCACCATACCACTTTACCCAGTTTACTGGCCAATCGGATTTTGTGGGATCGATCAATTCAAATGTTTTGTTTGAGGTACTGAACGAAATCCAACTGCGATTATTTATATGCTCGGCTTCTCCCCCACTTGTACATCCGCCCGTTTCTCCTAACTGCAAAAATATCTCTCCTGCATTTTGTGAGTTGCCAGTTCCAATGACCACATTTTCCGTATATGTGCCGCAAGGATCACTGATTTGTTGTGCTGACACAGTAATCCACTCATCAGCATAAGCAGCATTTAAAAAGTCAGCATACTCCTGATTTGTAATCTCTTTTTCAGATATCTCAAATGCTGACATGGTTATACTAATGACAGGAGCATCATTCTGGACTGTTGTTCCACCCATTGAAAAAGTCCCTGCTGGAATATCCTTAAGAACAATGTTGCTTGGCAGGGTAGCCCCAGTCTCTTCTGGTAAAGTCGGTGCATTATCATCACTGCAAGAGATGACTAATAACAATGTCCAAAATGAAATAACTAAGAGGTTTGAGTTTCTCATAGATTAAAGTAACGAATAATCTGCTTCTCCGATTAGATAACCAACTTTACTTTACTTTAACTAAAGGAATTTATTTCAGGAAAGCATTCAACGTTTCCGGGCTCGGACAGGCCATGACGCTCAGGATCGTCTCTTCGTACAGTATGAAAGATTCAGGCAACTTTGACATCAATTCATCTTTCGTCATAATGGACCATTCACTTTCTTCAGGTCCATGGGTTTTGCGAAGGTCCCAGCCAGTATAGATTATCCAGTAAGCATATTCCTGGAGGATCACCCGGTTACGGACGCCCAATTCATCAATGTCCGAATATTGATTCACATTATAATAACCCTGGGCAATGGCTTCCTGGGTCACTTCATACAGCCGGGATGAACTGGATAGTCCCCACTCTTCCGGGAAAGTATAGTGAAGACCCACATCCGTTACGTGATGCAGGATATGTTCCACCACTTCCATGACCTGGTTGGGGATATCTTCCATGATAATATCGCATAAACTGTTCCAGCTCGCAGTCTCATCCCACGCTTCTTCCTCACCGGTTGTTAGATTCCACTCCTCACCGTAAACCAGGGGAATCACCGTTTTGTAACGGTAAAGATTGGTCAGCAACTGTTTCTGTAGCAGAGAATCCACGGTTTCATTCTGTGGGAACATCTCGCTTATGGTGACAGCCACCTTGTCCATGAAGTCATCGGAAATCTCATCCCGGGCCACAAGGGTAATACCGCAAACATCCAGTTTTTTGGTGAAGGGTGGATAGTCATCGGTTGTGGTCACTGCACCCACCTGATAAAGATCATCCGGCACAATCCCTGACGGATCGGTCTGCACACAATCGAGGGTGACTTTTTCGCCCAATTCAACTTTATCTCCTGAGCAGGAAATGATTAACAGAAAGAAATAAAGGGAGCACAGGATTTGAATATTAATTTTCATTTCGCAAATCTACCCATCATCCCACAAAAAAAACCGCCAAAAGTGACGGGGGTTTTGACAGTAGGGGCAGTTGTTGGGATAGTATAAAAAGCAATCTGGTGTGCAAACTAACACCAGGTTCAAGCTGAATTAAAACGCGTTCGGTTTCTTTGAATTCTGATAAATTATCGAGCATTTAAATCAGCTTAACCTGCATCGGTTATGTGGTATGAATAGTGTAATTCAGATCTCTGAAGGAGATTAAGATGCGTTCAAGCAGTGTAGAATCATATGACCTCACGGAACGTGTGCGCACGTATGATGCTGATATGGAAATCATGCACCCTCTCCGCTGGAAGATGATCGAAATCGCATTGGAAATTCTTCCATTCCATCAAACGCAATCTTTGAGAGCTCTCGATCTTGGTGTCGGCACGGGCGTATTTTCAAAGCGATTCTTGGAGAAATATCCGAATGCAAGAGTGGTCGCAATCGACGGCGCTACCTCGATGTTGGAACTTGCAAAGTCAAGGCTCGGTGATTTTGCCCAACGTTTGGAGTGGATTCTGTCCGACTTTCAAACGATGCCCGCGACGGTCACAAGGCCCGACACATTCGATGTAGTGATTTCGTCTTATGCACTTCACCATCTGAATGCTCAGGAGAAACTCGCCGTCCTGAAGTCAGTCGTCCAGGCAATCAAACCAGCCGGTTGGTTCTTGAATGCGGATGTTGTGGTGGCTGAAGCTCCCGATGTGGAGCGGCGAATTCAGGAGATTCGTGTTGAAGCTGTCACTGATCGCACCCCGGCACAGGACAAGCGCTTCCGCAGCACTGATACCACAAGACAGTTTCTTGACAACCTTGAAGCAAAAGAGCAAGATCAGCCGCAGACACTGGAGAAGGATATGCGAATCCTTCGTGAATCTGGGATTACAAATGCTGAAGTGTTTTGGAAGGAATATCGTGAGGCCGTGATTGGTGGATCGAAATAAACGACACAGTGTTACACAAAAGCACATTCTTCTACAAATGAAAAAAGCCCGATTTCTCAACGAGAAACCAGGCTTATGAGTAGTAGCGGAACCTACGACCTCCATAAGGAATGTACTCAAATATCCATTTTATGGTGATAATAATCGATATCTAGATCGTGATATAATTTTTGGAAGTTCTTCTGATTTAAGACTACATTGGTTGTGAGGATGAAGTAGGCGTGAGCCTATGGGGCACCTTGCATAAGTAACCTTTAGGTGTTGGATGTGAAAAATATCAGATTAGTCACATTATCATTTCTTCTCTCTTCTCTCCTCTATTCCCAAGACTCCCGCCAGACAGTAGCAGTTATCGACTTTGACGCCAGCGGCATCAGCCAGCTGGAAGCCACTTCCCTAACCAATCGTTTCCGTACAGCAGTAGGCGATGTAGGTGCTATGCGTCTTGTTGAGCGTGGTAAGATGGAGGAAGTGCTCCAGGAACAGGGATTCCAGCTGACAGGGTGTACCTCAATCGTAGCTCGAAATCTGTTGCCGCTCTATTTTGAGGAATGTGCTGTTGAAGTGGGTCAGCTTCTGGGAGTTCAGAATATGATCGGCGGCTCTATCGGAAGGGTTGGTGAGACCTTTACCATTGATGTGAGGATGATATCAGTTCAATCTGGTATCTCTTTAATGACAAAACAGCAGACCTATGCAGGGGAAATAGACGATCTCATTATAGAGATTGAGGTACTGGCTTATGAACTCTTCGGAATAACCACCCCAGATGAACTGGAGGCAAGGAGAATAGCGGGTGTTGTTGTTAAAGATTTATATGGAAAGAGTGTTGTTCTTGATGGTGATAAGGTTAGGGTTGCCGAGTCAGGTGGTGTTCCTGTTGCCCAGGGTATACCACAGAAAACAAGAATGGGTGCCGTGGTACGATCTATGGCTGTTCCTGGCCTGGGACAGTTCTATTCAGGCAACAGACTGTTCGGAACTGGCTTTCTTGTGGGAGAACTGGCTGTGGCGGGACTCTTTTATACCACATATACTGCTTATCAGACTGCTACAGATGACTATAACGGGTTCCAGTCACTTTATGACAGTGAAAGAGATCCAGAATTGATCTCTGAACTCAGAGGAAATATCCTTCAGAGTCTTGATGATATTGAGAGCAATAAGGCGTTGATGGATCAACTGGCATCAGCTGCTATAGGCATCTGGGCGGTTAATGTTGCCCACGCCTTTCTATTAAAGCCTGACAATGACACTGCCCAAAAAGATCCACTTTTCAAGCTGGCTTATGATCCTACAACAAGATCTCATCAATTAAGGTTTACCATTGATCTGGATTAGGACCACACTCTTAGTCTCTGTTCTCATCTTCACCAGCTGTGATATAGGAGAAGTCCCTACAGCATCATTGAATAACTCTCTTGATGCAGAATCCGCTGCTCAAGAGGGTATTGATACCCCAGCACTGGTGTTCTTTCCTGATAACATATCCACTGGGTTGGGCGGTAGTGTGGCTTTTGAACTGTTTGTAATGGAGGTGGAACACCTAACTGGTGCTTCTATTAAGCTCAAATACGACCCTGCTAAACTTGAGCTGTCTTCAGTTAATGCGGGAACATTCTTCACGGGAGCAAATGCTCCCATCTTTCTGTTTGAGAATGATGTCGATAACGGAATACTGCATATCAACACTTTCTATCTTGGTCCTGACAGCCTTTCTGTCTCAGGTACAGGTGACCTGGCTATGGTGGTGTTTGACACCAAACTGCCTGGTCAGTCTCTGTTACAGTATATGTCTGAGTCTGAGCTGGCTGACCCTGATTCCAATCCCATCGAGATCAAGGGTTTTGGGGAAGGGGTGATTGATGCGCAGTAGTATTCTATTACCACTTTTCTTTATATCTGTAGTTGTTGGGCAACCTACCATGACGATTGCCACAACTCTGGAAGGCACCCTAGAGGTAACGACGTTAGCGGGCACCGGCTCATCAGGCTCTGCAAATGGCACAGGCACGGCAGCATCATTTAGTAATCCTCGTGGTATAGCAGTAGACGGCAGCGGCAATGTGTATGTTGCAGATTATGCTAATCATCTGATCAGAAAGATAACATTAGCGGGCGTGGGGTACAAGGTTGTAACTGGTGGTGACGGTGGCTCCGGTATAGAATTTCCACCAGATTATCCGGAGGGAAAATAATGAAGTTAAAAGATTTATCTGTCAAGGAAGATATCAGGAAAAAAATGATAAACAGTATTTTAGTAATACTGTTTGCATTGAGTACAAGTTTGATGGGCGCAACAATTTATGTTAATAGCAGCAGCGGTGATGATAACAGCGGAGATGGTAGCTCTGGAAGTCCTTACAAAACATTTCACAAAGGTTATACTGAGGCATCAAGTGACGATATTATTGATCTTACCGGTACCTTTACTTGGACTGATGCAGCTGAATCGGGAGATGTGGCAGGTTCTGGATATAGCATTGCTAAAAATCTCACCATTCAAGGACAAGGAGCAAATGTAACTATTGTTCAGGCAAATGCAGCAGAAAATACAGCCGACAGAAGAATATTTACCGTTCCCGTAGCAAACACCGTGACGTTTAGCAACATCACGGTTAGATACGGAAAGGTTGGGAGCAATGCCGATGGTGGAGGAATACAAGTGAGTGGTACATCAACCATAGACAAATGCGACATTAGTTATAACCGAGCACCCGACGGAGGAGGTGGAGGTGTTGATGTCACAGGATCACTCACAGTTCAAAACAGCGCCATTCACAACAATGTGGCCCATTACATGGGAGGTGGATTAAACAGAAATTACTATTCTGGAAGCGGAGGCGCACCTGGAGCATCAGACCTGTTGCACGTTATTAACTCGACCATTTCCAATAATCAGGTAACCCAAACGGTTGCATACCTTGAAGGTGGAGGGGTATTTTTTAGAAGAGGATCGGGAACAATCACCAACTCTACCATCTCATACAACACCATCGTTAGCGGAGGGGGAACATCTTCTCATGGAGTGGGAACCGGAGATGCAGGTTCCACTGTTAGCTTAAAAAACAACATCATTACCAATAACACACTTACCAACTGTTGGAGTGGAGAGATTGGACATCGGTCTGAAGGCGGAGGAACATATACAGACAACGGTGGAAATATTTTTGGAAAGCTGGGCTATTACATTGATGGTATGACCGTGTCGACCACTTCTTGGGTAGATCAGGATGATGGGTGCACTTCACCAGATGGAACATTTCTCTTGCAGGATGGTGGTGCAACTACTGGAACTATTAACCAAAATAGTACCCTAGCATTAAATAATTCTCTTTACGGAACAATGTCACATGCGATCACTGCTGATTCGGGTATTGAGATCGATAATGGTTTAACCGGAACAAATGGAGTGATTTCTGTCCCGACAGCAGATCAAAGAGGGGCTGATAGAAATGGTGACACAGATATTGGGGCTTATGAATATGCAGGAGTATTTGGACCACCCGTTGTTGAAGGGCTCTTTCCAGCTGATGACGCTACCGCTGTGACGACAACAGCAAACCTGGTTATCACCTTTGATGAAACCGTCGATGTTGAGTCTGGAGATATTGTCATCTACGACGCAAGTGACGGCTCCATTTTTGAAACCATTGATGTCACAAGTGGCCTGGTAACCGGAACGGGGACAGCAACCATAACGATAAATCCATCATCTAATTTTTCAGAACAAACTGCTTATTATGTACAAATTGATGCTACCGCATTTGATGATGCTTCCAGTAATAGTTATGCAGGAATATCGGATGCAACGACCTGGAACTTTACTTCCGCTGA